>JGI24712J26585_10000635_pt1 | contig 29992 bp, 20 predicted proteins | sample BioPla3DNA2_FD_26585 | JGI IMG/M metagenome (IMG submission 26585)
TAACCACTGCTTATTATTTGCAAATAGAAGGAATCCAAGCCGATATTTACGAGCGTGCTCCAAAAACTGGTGGTTGGCTCAGATATGGAATTCCGGAATACAGACTACCTAACAACATCATTGATCAGGAAGTTGCCAATATTACCAAATTGGGAGTTAAGATTTTCACTCAACAGGAACTGAGCAAAAATCTTCGGTTTGAAACATTAGATAAAGAATATGATGCTATCTTTCTTGGTATTGGTGCACAAGTTGGGGATCTTTTGGGAATAGGGGAGAAGAGTGCTCCAAACTTAATCTCCGGTATTGATTTTCTCAAAAAAAATGCAGAAACCAACAACAATACAGATTTGAGTGGAAAAAAAGTAGTTGTGATTGGAGGTGGTAATACGGCTATGGACTGTTGTCGTACAGCCCTGCGTTGCGGTAGTGAAGATGTTTGGGTGCTTTACAGAAGGACTGAAGCAGATATGCCGGCTAATCCCATTGAAATTCACGAATCAAAAGTAGAAGGTGTTCAGTATCAATTCTTAACAACCCCTATTGATGTGTATTACGATAACGAAGGGAACCTGACTGGATTGAAATGTATCCGCATGAAAGCTGAAAAGAAAGAGGGTTCACGTCGTTCAACCATCACACCTATTGAGGGATCGGAATTTGATGTAGCTTGCGATTTGGTGCTTCCTGCTACCGGACAAAAATTGGAAAGTCATGTCTTAGAGCATATTAACGACTATTACAAGACAGAATCGTTACGATTGAACAGGTGGAACACATTGGAACCGGATCATCATACACAACAAATGAATATCCCAAAGATATTTGCTGCCGGAGATGTTGTAACCGGGCCAACCAATATTATTGAAGCGATCGCAGGTGGGAAAAGAGCTGCAAATGCAATTACTCAGTATGTTTTGGGCGAGTCGCTTAGGATGTCTTTCCCCCAATTTATTAGTTCTAAAGAAAACTTCACTAAACAAGTATCAGAGCAATATTGTGGCAAATATACCCCTACAACAAAAAATGAGATGCCTGTTTTAAGTGAAAAAGAACGTCATAATTTCGAAGAGGTTGAGCTGGGGTATCAAACTATTGAACAAGTAACAAGTGAAGTTTCTCGTTGCTTAGAATGCGGCTGTTCAGCATTTTATGATTGTGATTTACAAAAATATGCAACGCAGTACGGTGCAGATCAAACCCGTTTTAAAGGAACATATCAAACATTTGAAACTCATAGTGTTCATCCTAAATTAGTACTGGATAATCATAAATGTATCCTATGTGGACGTTGTGTCAGGGTTTGTAATGAATACTCCGGTAATCGTGTCTGGGGCTTTTTAAAACGAGGTTATAAAACCTATATTGCTCCAAATTTAGAGGGTAATTTACTGGAAAGCAGATGTGATGCTTGTGGTTTGTGTGTTGATACTTGTCCGACAGGTGCATTGACTGAAAACTATATTTTTAAAGTTTTACCTGTTCCCTACAACCATCTTCCAACGATCGATCCATTTGGTTCTGAAGGATTTGAAGTTGATTTATTGGAATACAAAGGCAACATTTATGGTGCCACCTCAAGACGAGGCGTTGTGAATCAAAAAGGGCTTATTAATCGCGATATCTTCTTTAATTACTCCCTGTTTAACAAGAGCAATCGTATTACCCAACCAATGGAGAAAATTGATGGAGTTTGGGAGGCAATCAGCATAGAACGAGCTTTGGAAAGGATTAAGGAAGAAACACAAAAGGTAAAAAATGAAAATAATTTCATATGGATTTCTCCTGAATTTACCAATGAAGCGATCTATATGATTCAGAAGTGGGGTAGGGCAGCACTCCTTTCCAACACCATTGGATCATCCTATTTTCAAAATAGAAGTCAACTATCTAATCCCGATAAAAACGATATTCTACCTCTTAGTGAGCTAGATGATTCTCATCAAATTTTTATTATTGGGGGGAGCCTCCCTGAATCCCACCCTGTGATTAGTCACTTATTACAAAATAGCAGGTTTCATAATCGGGCAACACTGATTCTTATCACAACAAACCCTAAAGATAAATACGCACTCAGAGTTGATGCAACTCATTATATTAAAGATTATTATACCTTTATCAAAGCGATTAATCACTACCTAATTACATATGATAAAGCTTTTGGAATATTCGTTGAAGGATTAGCCTCCCATAAAACTGAGTATTTCGAGCACATAAGCTCTTTAGATGCTGATGAACTTTATTCTAAGGCTGGTGTATCGTTTGAAGTTATCCAACAGATTGCTGAGCAAATCTTGGAAATCCCAGAAACTGCCTTGATTATGAGCGAGTATGAGATTGATGAAAAAACTTTAGTGGAAGCTCATAATTTGATGTTGTTGACTGAAAAACAGGGTAAACCCTCTGCAGGAATTATCAACCTCCGACCTTCTTGCAATACTCAAGGATTATATGATATGGGAGCAATGTCTGAATATGGTCCCGGAAATCGAAAAATTGAAGGTGAATACTTGGATTTACTTCAAGAAACCTGGGGAAACATCAAACTTTCTTCACATTTTAACTCCCTTGAAAACCAAATACAATCTGAAGAAAATAAGAACTTTTTCATCTTTGGTGATGATCCTATAAAAGCGGACCCCACGATAATTCCTCATTTTGAAAAGGCTCAATTTGTTATGTTGCAAACTACTTTCAAAAATGAGACAACTCTTTATGCTGACTTAATGATTCCTGCCAATTTTGGAATTGAGCTCGGAGGAAGTTATACTTCTTCATTTAAAGTAGCTCAAAGTTTTAAAGCAGTTAAAAAGCCAACGATTAAATGGAATGATTATCAGTTTTATGCCAAACTTCATGAAGTTTTTGGTATTGAAACTCCTTCCAATAGTTCAGATATATTTTTTGAGATGCTCTCATTTCTACAACCCGATTGCTGTAGTGGCGGAAGACATCATTTTAAAATTACTAAATAATGATGTATTTCATTGAGCTCTTCTTAATCGCAGTTGGGTTATCTATGGACACTTTGACTGTCTGTATCCCTGCCGGAATTGTGACTAATAAAATGTTGCAACCTCATAGGATGAAGCTAAAGTTAATTATACTTATGGCTTTTATGCAAGCTTTTATGACTTTTGCCGGATGGTTGATGGGCAGCTCTTTCCACAGCATAATCAAGGATTTTGATCATTGGGTTGCGGCTATTTTACTCTTTATAATTGCAGGTGGAATGATTTACGAAGGACTGAAAAAAGATAATAAAAATGAAAAGAAGTTTAATTTCCACTCTAACAAGACTTTGCTCATTTTAGCATTTGCAACCAGTATTGATGCGTTGGCAGTAGGAATTTCTTTCGCACTCCTTGATATGAGCATTTGGTTTCCTGTTGTTATAATAGGAATAGTTACTTTTTTATTCGCATATCTGGGAGTTCAAATAGGAAGTAAGATAAAAGATTTTAAACGGTTTAAGATTGAAATTTTAGGTGGAATCATTCTAATTATCGTAGCCATAAAAATTTTAATTGAGCATACTGTTTGTGCCATGTAAATAATTTTGATTATTTTTGTAGGTTCTATTTTGGATACTGTAGGACTACATTTTACTATTAATAAACGGATTATTAGCAATATATGAATAACAATAAAAATAAATGCATCGAAGATGAATCCATGAATATGGAAGATTACGATGAAAATATCGATGTAAATATACAATTTGCACCTAAAACTGAAACCAATAAGATAACCAGCAATCCTTTTTTTACAAGAGGTTTTTCTGCTATTCCACCGGTAGATCAATGCAAATCGGAAGAGTACAAGCAATCCTGCTGCAAATTAGCAAGTCACGATTGGGTAGAATATATTAATCTACCACAGCAATTTAACTATTATCACATTGTTGAAGTTAGATTCAAAAATAGTCACAAAGATTTCTTCCTTTTACCGGAAGAGGGAGTCTTTAATGTAGGAGAAATCGTTGCTGTAGAAGCCAATCCTGGGCATGATATTGGGATTATTTCCATGACTGGAGTTTCTGTAAAAAGACAATTAGCAGCAAAAAAAATAAAACCGGAAGATGTTTCCAAAAAACTGTACAGACATGCCAAAATCTCTGATATTGACAAATGGATTGCTACAGTTGATTTAGAACACACTACGATGCTCTCATCTCGTTATATTGCCTGGGATTTAAACCTTGAAATGAAAGTAAATGATGTTGAGTATCAGGGAGACGGCGGAAAAGCTATCTTTTACTATTCTGCTGATGAACGTGTTGACTTCAGAACACTGATTAAAATTTTAGCCGAACAATTCAAAATCAGAATTGAGATGAGGCAGATCGGTGTTCGTCAGGAAGCTGCCCGTTTAGGAGGAATTGGGTCTTGTGGAAGAGAGTTGTGTTGTTCTTCATGGTTGACTAATTTTCAATCTGTTTCTACTGTTGCTGCCAAAACGCAACAACTTACACTGAATCCCAAAAAGATTGCAGGAATGTGTGGAAAACTAAAATGTTGTCTAAACTTTGAACAAGAAACCTATTTACTTGAATTAAAAGAATTTCCTCATGCCAATGTAGTACTGCATACCAAAAAAGGAAAAGCACAGTTTAACAAAATTGACATTTTTAAAAAGGTAGTATGGTATAATTATGCTTCGGATCCCAATTTTATTTTTGCTATTCCTCTCGAAAAAGTTCGTCAAATTATTGAAATGAATAAAAAAGGGAAAAACCCTGAATCATTAGAAGAATTTGCCATAGTAAATCAGAAAAAGATGGATGACGATGGAGGGTACAGCTTAGATGATTTGAAAAACATTGAAGATCGTTAATATAATGAAAAAATTTTTTTTCTATTCCATATTGCTGGTTATTCTTTTCTCCTCTTGTGGAAGAAATATTTTATTTGAAAAGGTAGATCATATTTCAGATGAAAAATGGGCAAGTGATCATATTTTAAAATATCAGTTTAAAATTGTAGACACAACTCAGTTTTATGATATTTTCATCAATGTTCGTAATAGCACTGATTATCCCTATCAAAACTTATATCTTTTCCTAATTAATAAGTTTCCTTCAGGAGTTACCGTAACAGACACTATTGAAGCTCTTTTATGTGATCCTTTTGGAAATTGGTATGGCAAAGGATCAGGTAGAATCAAAGATCATCGTTTATTAATGCGACAGAAGGTAAGATTTCAACAAAAGGGAGTATATAACTTCTCTTTTCAACACGCTATGCGAGATGAAGACCTAATTGGAATCACAGAGTTTGGAATTACAATCCAAGAACACAAACCTATCAAAAAGGATTAGTTGCGAAGTTTTATATACTATTCAAGATGGAGATCATGTCCCATCTTGGTTTGTTTTGTTTTCAAATATCTAATATTTGCTCCATTAGGAGGAATGATAATCGGCACAGTTTCTATAATTTTGATACCGTGACCACTTAATCCAATTTTTTTAGCCGGATTATTAGTAATCAACCTGATTCGGGTAGCATTTAAGTCTCTTAATATTTGAGCTCCTACACCATATTCACGCTCATCTGCTCTAAATCCCAATTCCAGATTAGCCTGAACCGTATCTAATCCTTGAGCCTGTAAATTATATGCTTTAAGTTTATTGACAATTCCTATTCCCCGTCCTTCCTGGCTCATGTACAACACCATCCCTTTTCCTTCTTTTTCAACCATTTGCAGAGCCTGATGAAGTTGACTGGCACAATCACATTTTTGAGATCCAAATATATCACCAGTAACACATGAAGAGTGAACTCGAACCAAAATTTCCTCATCTTTATTCCAATCTCCCTTTTTCAAAGCGTAGTGAACAGCTCCATTATTGAGTTGAGTATAGGCAATAAGTTGGAAGGTTCCCCATTCTGTTGGAAGTTCAACTTGTTCTTCTTTTCTTATTAAAGTTTCATTCTTAACCCGATAAGCAATCAAATCACGAATAGAAATTATCTTGATATTATGTTCTTTGGCCACTTTCATTAACTCAGGTAAACGCGCCATCGTTCCATCCGGATTAATAATTTCAATTAAAGCTCCTGCAGGATATAAACCTGCCAACCTTGCCAAATCAACAGTAGCTTCAGTATGCCCTGCACGAATTAACACACCTCCATCACGAGCTTTTAAAGGATTAATATGACCGGGCCTACCTAAATCTTCTGGTTTTAAATCAGGATCAGCTAAAGCTTTAATAGTAGCAGATCTGTCATGAGCAGATACTCCTGTAGTGCAGCCATGTCCTAGAAGATCAACTGTAATAGTAAAAGGAGTTCCATGAATAGAGGTATTAGATGCCACTTGCATTTCCAGTTGAAGCTCTTTGCAGCGTGCATCAGTAATGGGAGCACATAAAACGCCACGCCCATACTGAAGCATGAAATTCACTTTTTCAGGTGTTATTTTTTCAGCTGCAATAATAAAATCACCTTCATTTTCACGATCTTCATCATCAACAACGATTAAAAACTTTCCAGTTTTAAAATCTTCTAAAGCTTCCTCAATTGTATTTAATTTTATTTCCATTCTATTTATTAATCAATTCTATTTTTTTAATTCTCCATTCACCTGAAGGATTTCCTCCATGATTATTATATCTCAACGCAATTCTAACCTTAGAGGCTGTCAGATTGGGTAGAGTAATATCATTACTATTACTAAACTCTGAGGGAAACTGAGTTATTGCAGGCAGAGGCGCGTAGTTATCCGGATCAAATGATTGATCTACATTAGTTGTATAGTATAGACTATAATATTCTTGTAATCCCACGAGATTAATTTTATGCAATAAACGAACAAAACTCTCTTTTGTTGCATCGATCTCTATAGGCGGTGAAATCAACCAATCATCCATCTCAATATTAGACGTGTTATAATCGTGATACATAAACTGATCACCTCCAAAGTTTACAAATCGCCAACGAGTAGTATTAGCAGGGAAAACACTCCATCCTTCAGGGCCTATTGAATTTTCATTAAACTGATATGAATAAAAAACTTCATCTTCAGGTGTATCAACTTGAGCAAACTGAATATCATCTCTGGTCCGGATCATTAATTGGTAGTTATTATCATATATGGTTAAAATCCCATATAGTGTTCCTACTCCAGATGGTACCTTGAGACTTCTAAAGCGTGCGTAATTAGAAGTTCTAACAACAATCGGTTTAGAAACTCCCTGAACATTGAGTGTATGTTCAGTTACAAACTCATTATATGAGAATGGCTTTCCCCAGGATTCAGGAGCAAATTGACAATTTTCCAATTTAACTAATTTACCAACATCTTCAAGAGAGTTCATATCTATTTCTGTACCTAATAGGGGAGTCGGGAGATTATCTTTGCTTGGCAATCCAACACGATGGATATACCTATTGAAGTGCAATGCATTAATCCTACCAACACTGGTTTTACGATATTCCCATCCAATTTGATAATAGCGATTATAATCTCCGACTATCAAACCTCTACAATCAATAATCACCTTTTGTCCAACAGGATATAAGTTAAAAAGTCCATTCATATCCAACTGAATCTCAATAGCTCCGGTTTCATCTTGAACTACCATCGATTTATAGAAGTTACCCCCTTCATCTGTACTTACAACAACTGCTTCAACTATAAATATTTCATCATAGCTACAAATTGAATCCAACTTATAGGAATCAAGTATTAAGTGTTTATTTTTAATATCTTGAATTGTTTTATTGGGAGCAGGACCTTGATAAGTAGGAGCTGTAAATTGTGGTTCTTCCCACTCTTTTTGACAACCGCCCCACAGTAAAGCAAGAACTAATGTAAATATGATATTTTTTAAAATTCTATTCATGATTTCAATATTTTTTAGTTAGGATTTGACTTAAACTGAATATTATTTATAGCCCAATTAGAATTTTTCTGATCGGTATATCTAAATCCAATTCTGAAAGTAGGTTTTGAAACTGCTTCATCCGGTATTGGGATTACTGTTTCAGTAAATGATGATGGTAATGTTGGAATTTCCAACGGAATCCATTCACCATCGATAGTTGAATAGTATAATCTAAATTGATCAGCTGTTCCTAATCCATTAAAGTTTCGATGTGTAAAATAAAGCTTAACATTTCGATAGGATCCAAAATCCAACTGAGGTGAAACCAAATAGCAATCAGTCATTTCCGATGTTGATCCTGTTATGGTTACCACTTTATAATCTGGTTTATATTCCCATTGAGCAGTTCCCGCTACAGATTGATTACTCCAACCCATGGAGAAAGGAGAACTCTCCATATTATATTGGAACACCACATAGCCGCCGGGGGGAGGAAGAACTGTGACATCATTAATAGATCGCAGCATCAACTGATAATCACTGCCATATTTGGTTAAAATCCCTTTGATATTCAATTTACCTTCCGGTAAAACTTCATCAGCCCAATCTATATACTGACTTATTCTGGCTATAATTTTAGTGTTTCCGTTCTCAAGTTGAATATTCCTATTAATTGTCGAATAACCCTGACTGGCATCAAAATAAAGATTCGATCCATTGGCATCCACAAAAGAACAATTGGGAAGCTCAACTAAAGTATGAAAATCAGCCTCTGTAATATTATTAGTTGATCGAATCACTTTGGGGGCAGGTTCCGGAACCAATATCCCTGATTTAAAAATGTGACGCATTTCAACATTAGAGGGGATATATTGCATTTCATCATTTCCCCATAGTCCTAGCTGATACCATCCTGAATTTCCATTATTGGCGATGTAACTACCAAGGTATAATCCCTGACATTCTACGTATATAGTTTGACCAATTCTATACTTGTTATAATACGCAGAGTTAGCAGTTCTTATACTAATACCACCTGTTTCATCCTGTATAAAAATCTCTTTATAGCAAGAACCATGTTTGTCAGTCGAGATTACAACTCCTTTTATCACTACTTTATCCGTAATCAGTGTTGCGGGTTTTACACCCAAAGTATGATATTGGAATAATTCAGCAATAGTATGAGTAGCCTCTCCTGAATACGTTTCTACCGGAATTTCCTCAGGTTTATTACAAGAAGAGCACACTGTGGCAAAAAATGCAATAACAAGAAATATATTTAAAATAGCAACTTTTTTCATCTCTGTTTTAAATTATAATGTTCTAAAATGTATAAGTAACTCCTGCATAAAAAGTGGTTCCAAACGCGTAATAGTACCTATTTTGGTATTTTGAAGGATTATACTCTCTATAATCAAATCTATATTGTTCCCATGCTGTGGTAACCAAATTTGTATTATTTGTTATGTTTGTAACACTCACATTGACTGCAATCAATTTTCCTTTTACTCTCCAACTTTTACTTATAGAAAAGTCAAGTGTAAACTGTCCTTTTAATCGGGTTTGATCCACAATAGCATGATAAATTTCAGCTTCTTCTGGAATATCCAGATTCCATGTTCCGCGTGCATGGATGGTTCTTCTGTGAGGGTTCAAATCGCAAAAAATTCTATCGAAGTAGTTGGCATTGATATTTACCCACCAAAAGTTATGATTAAATTTAAGTCCTAATGTTGTAGCTACTTGTGGGGAACCTGCAACAAAATAATCTTTCCAATATACAGTCTCCATTTTATCCCCACCACCTGTACTCAAAATGTCATAACCATTTTCTGCATTAATATTTACCAATGGATTANTGCTATATCTATAATCTCCAAAGTTACCGGCAAAAATTAATGAAAGGGTAGAAGTCATCTTCAATTCAGACCCTATTTCTATACCCATATGGCGTTGGTCGATATCACTCATAGCGTAGTTAACCATTGTGTAATAGTCGTCATGATAGAAACTGATGACACGACTAAGATCATTTAATTGTGTATAATAGGCTGTTAAACGCATTTGAAATTTAGGATATTTCAAGATATAGGAGAAGTCCGAACTAAATATCTTTTCTGACTTCAGATTTGGAACGAAAGTATTTCTAATTCTCGGTGCAATAAATGAGTTCAGCACACCAGGAGCATCATTTTCGTAATGGGATGTCAATGTGAGGTAATTTCGTCCGGTGATCTTATAAGTTATCCCCCCCTTAAATCCATATAACATAAAAGATTTAACATCAGATTTCCCTAATGAAGCTTCAGGGAATCTTCCATTTTGCATTAATCCCACTCTCCACATCTGTTCATTTCCAAGACTAGCACCTAAATGAAAATCAACCTTTCTATAATTAAAATTTAACAATGCCCAAACTTTCTGAATATTGAGATGAAATTCATAGCTATTTCCAATGAGATCACCTTCATGTAAGGTGTCATTTTTATGGAGTAAGTCATTATAAATAGTATTTAGAGAATCGGGAAAGGCTCCTTCCGAAAATTTATCCACATCGATCCAATATAATCCACCCAAAAGATCATTAATTTGATTGTAACTATGTTGTTTAAAACTTCTGATATCTAAACCGGCAAAGAGTCTGATGTTCTCATTTAAATCAGCCGTTATATGTGATGTACCTCCAACCTGAATATGATCCATAACTCTGTTTTCCAGGATATATTGGGCTCTTTTGCCTTGCGAAGCAGCTAACTGGTTAATATTGTACATTCTATCCCAATTAATTTGTCTGAACTGATCATTATTCATCCACTCTTCTTTATAATCCCAGTATAAACTTGTTGTATCTCCACTTTGAATAAAATAACTTGGCAAGTAGCGATAATAATCGGGTCTTGGATCTGCTGCATCATACCAATTCAATGCAGTCGTTGAATTTCTTCCAAAAGTAGCACCCAAAGTTGAAGTGATCGTGTATTTATTATGTGCTGGAGTATAGTAGTGGGAGAGGAGTGTAATCGGCTCATAAGTAGTCCTGACTCTGGCACTTCTCTGTTTCCCTTGATACCAACCCCAGTTGGGATTATAATAGTTCGAACCGGTAAGAGTATATGCTTCTAAAACTGAATTGGCTTGCATGCTTCTACGTGTTGGTGTTCCGATCAAAGTAATATTAACCGCATGTTCTTTATTTATCTTTTTTTCAGCAGCAAGAAAGTAACTGAATGCATCATAAGTAGTACCCTCTACATAAGATATGGTATTACCAAAGCGACCGGAAATAGTAGCTGCAAAAGACCAGCCATTTTTCATTATACCGGTTGCATAGGTCAGCATGAGTCGATTATTATAGGTTCTATTGGACAAAGAATAGGTCCCCTTAATCATTTTACCAAATGCCGATGCCCTCAAATTATAATTTGATACTCCTCCTATTGAACCAAAAGTATAGGATGCCGGTGTCATGTAAATTCTGGTATCTGGATAGCGAACTACATGATTTAACCCTCCCCATTGAGAGTATGTAGGCCTACCTGTTACCATACTATTCATTCGAAATCCATTNAAAAAAATCGCATTATACTTATTATCATAACCTCTGATCCTAAAATAAGCGATACTAAAGGTGTATGAAGTATTATTCAAATACAGGTCACGTGAGGATTGCAAAATACTCGGAATAAAATTTCCTGAGGAATTATCACCAATATCTTGACCATCTCCAATATTTAAAAAAGCGGTTTCAGCGGGACCTTGTGGTCTAATTATTGAAGAATCCGGTGGAGTTTCACCACTCTGGGCTAAAAGAGTAGAGGTCAAAAATAGTATGGAAATCAAAGATAAAACATAGTATTTCATATCATAAATCTTTTAATTAATTTAAGGAGAACAAAAGTACAAAAAAAAGATTACATAGAAATGTAGAATCTTACAAATAAAATTTATAATTTTGCGAATATATTTTTTGTTATGAAAAACTTGAAATTTCTCACTTTATTTTTAATTTTTGGAGCTTGTTATTCAACAATTTGGGCACAAACTTATCAAACTGCCGTCATTGGATTTTATAATGTTGAAAATTTATTTGACACTATCAATGACCCGTTAAAAAATGATGAACAGTTTTTACCTGACGGATCTTATCAGTGGAATTCTGATAAATATCAACTAAAACTCAAGAATTTAGCAGATGTAATATCCCTAATAGGGGAGGAGCACGGTGGGTGTGCTGTTCTGGGAGTCAGTGAAGTTGAAAATGAAGCTGTACTTCTGGATTTGGTAAATCAAGAAAAACTTAAAAAATTTAACTTTAAAGTAGCACATCATGATTCACCCGATCGAAGAGGTGTTGATGTATGCTTTCTCTATCAGGAAAAACGATTTGAAATGTTATCTATCAAAGGATTTACTCTTGTTATTCCTGACAAACCCGACTTCATTACCCGGGATCAGGTGTTGATGACTGGCGTTTTAGATCAAGTAGATACACTTTTTCTTATCGTTAATCATTGGCCTTCAAAAATAGGGGGGGAGAGAAGAAGTTCCCCTTTACGTATTGCAGCAGCTGAGTTGACAAAACATATCTGCGATTCCATTTACCAACATCATCCTGATGCAAAAATCATTATTATGGGCGACTTTAACGATAATCCCAATGCAAAAAGCTTTACAAAAGGTTTGGGAGCTGTCGGAAAAATGAAAGATTTGAAAAAAAATGATATCTTTAACCCTATGTATCAAATGTTTCGTGACGGAATCGGATCTATTGCATACCAGGATAACTGGGAGTTGTTTGATCAGATTTTAGTTTCCTCAAATCTGATTACAGCTGCACCTAATACCTATAAATATATCTCTGCACATGTATTTAGACGTAATTTTATGATTAATAAAACCGGATCATTTGCGGGTTATCCTCATAGAACATTTGCCGGGGGAGCATTTTTAGGAGGATATAGCGATCACCTCCCTGTGTACATAATTTTGGAAAAGAAAGATATTAAATAAATATGTAACCCTCAAACAAACTTTAAAATGGATAGAAAAATTGTAATTATTCCAACTTATAATGAAATCGAAAATATTGAAAACATTATTCGTAAAACATTCAGTATTACTGATGTACACATTTTAGTTGTGGATGACGGATCTCCGGATGGAACAGGTAAAAAAGTAAAAGAATTAATGGAAGAGTTCCCTGAAAGACTCTTTATTATTGAAAGAACAGGAAAATTGGGACTTGGAACCGCATATATTGCCGGTTTCAAATGGGCACTCGAGAATAATTACGATTATGTTTTTGAAATGGATGCTGACTTTTCTCACAATCCTGAAGATTTAGATCGTCTTTATCATGCTTGTGCTGTAGAAGGAGCTGATTTAGCCATAGGTTCAAGATATTGTAAAGGTGTTAATGTTTTGAATTGGCCTATGGGAAGACTATTAATGTCTTATTATGGATCTATGTACGTTCGTTTTATACTTGGAATGTCAGTTAAAGATACTACTGCAGGATTTAAATGTTACAAAGCCAGTACATTAAGACAAATCGATTTTAAAAGAATTAAACATATTGGCTACGGTTTTCAAATTGAAATGAAATTCAATGTTCATAAATTAAAACTTAAAATTATCGAAGTTCCTATTGTTTTCGTTGATAGAAAATTGGGAACGTCAAAAATGAGCGCAGGAATTTTCAAAGAAGCTATTTTAGGTGTGATTGGGTTAAGATTTCGAAGTTTCTTTTGGAAAAAGAAAAAAGTAGCCTAAATAGGAGGTAAAACTTCCTATTTAACATAATATAAATTATACGAAAATAGGTTTAGATTCTATATTTATAATAATTAACTGAAATTGAACTTTTTTAAATACATGACGTTGTTCCTGCTGATCATACTCAAGCACGGAACTATTTTCGCACAAACTTTTACGGAGTTTCAAGATCCCGGGATTTTTGAAATTAATCGAGTTTATCCACGTGTCAATTTAATTCCGGAAAATGAACAACACAAGATCTCTTTGAATGGAGATTGGAAATTTCATTTTGCAAATCATTTTCACGAACGCCCTGTTAATTTTTATCAACTAAAATTTGATGACTCTCAATGGGAATATTTTCAAGTCCCTGCGAACTGGGAATTGCATGGTTACGGATATCCTGTATACGTTAATCAACCGAATGAATTTGACAATAGCCAAATTCCCAAAGTTCCTGAATTGAATAACAGTGTGGGTTCATACAGAAAATACGTACAAATTCCTAAAAATTGGAAAGATGGTCATGTTTTTATTAATATTGGGGCGATAAAATCTTGTGTATATTTATGGGTAAATGGTCAATTTGTTGGTTATGCGGAAGATTCTAAGACTAATATTGAATTCGACCTCACACATTATGTTAAATACGGAAAGGAGAATCAGATTAGTATGCAGGTAATTAAATGGTCTGATGGATCCTACTTTGAGTGCCAGGATTTTTGGAGAATCAGCGGTGTAGAACGCGATATTTACCTTTATTATACACCATCTACTTATATATCTGATTATCAACTCAATGCAACTCTTGATTCAACCTATAAAAATGGAATATTAGATCTTAATTTACAAATTAGCTCCAAAGGGAACTTAAAAAAACAAAAACAACATCACACTCTTGAATTGATTGTTGAACAGGGTTTACCATCTACCGGCGCAACAGACCCTCTACAATTTAAAAAAGCTATCTATTCTGCAAAATGTGTAACAATTCGAGACTCTTTGACCTCTATTTCATGGGAACAACTTGTTTTTCAGGATGTTCCGGTTTGGTCGGCTGAAACCCCTACCCTATCTCAAATCACTCTTAATCTGCTTGATTCCCAAGGAAAATTGATCCACACACTAAAAAAACAGTTTGGATTCCGTTCTGTAGAGATGAAAAATGGATTCGTGTTAATCAATGGCAAACCGATCAGATTTAAGGGGGTTAACAGACATGATCATGATCCGTACAAAGGTCATGTAATCAGTAAAGAATCGATGTTACAGGATGTTTTACTGATGAAACAAGCGAATATGAATGCTGTTCGTACTGCTCACTATCCGAATGATCCCTATTTTTACGAATTGTGTGACCGATTTGGTCTATACGTGATGGATGAAGCGAATGCAGAATCTCATGCACAGGGATATGGTGCAGCGGCTGTCGCAAAACGGGAGGATTTTCTTGAAGCCACAGTAGCAAGAGTTCGAAATATGTACGAAAGAGATAAAAACCACACTTGTATCGTAATGTGGTCTTTGGGGAATGAATCAGGTAATGGAATATGCTATCACAAGGCATATGATTGGTTAAAAAGCAAAGATCCGAACAGACCGATCCATTATGAGAGAGCTTACGACGACTATAACACGGATGTTTATTCGATCATGTATCCTCATGTTGAGTATATTGCTCAATATGGAGCAGTCAAAAGAGAGAAACCGATGGTAATCTGTGAATATTCACACGCCATGGGCAATAGTTGTGGAAATTTATCAGATTATTGGGATACCATATATAAATATCCTCAATTACAGGGTGCTTTTATTTGGGATTGGGTTGATCAATCTTTAGTCGAATATGATTCTACAGGTAGAAAATGGTACAGTTATGGTGGCGATTATGGTCATCCTGAAGGGATTCCACCATCAGATAAGAACTTCTTAATCAATGGGTTAATTTCCAGTGAAAGAGAACCCCATCCTCACTATTTTGAAGCTCAGAGAGTTTATCAACCACTTCATATTCAAGAAGTTGACATAGAAAAAGGATTATTTAAGATCACTAATCGATTAGATTTTACCAAAGCAGAGGATGCTTTTCGCTTTTTTTATCAATTGGAATATTACGATGGTGAAAAAGTTATGAAGAGCTCCCCTACTCCTATTCTCCTCAATCTGAAACCCGGTGAGAGTCAGGAGATTCATGTTGATTACCCGGAAAAATATCAACAGGGGGTGATCACTTTTTACAGCACGAACAACGGAGGAAATGCTTGTCAAGGACTGGTAATGGCGAACAACAGAGCCACGTTTTACCTTCCCCCCAATTTTATTAATTCAAAAAAAGAAAAAAGATCCAATAAATTAATCAGTTTAACAAAAACAGAAGAGTATTGGACTATTAAAACAGAACAAATAGAGTACCAACTAGAGCTTCAAAGCGGAGCACTTTCGTCCATTTTGTGGGAGGATGAGGAATATTTAAAGAAGCCCATTGAACTCAACTTTTGGCGTCCGCCAACAGATAACGACATTAGAGATCGAAATGGTGTAAAAGCCTGGAAACAAGGCTCTTTGCATGAGCTACAATGGGAGTGTACAGACCGGGAAGCCAAAAGAGAAGGAGATTCATTACTGATTGTTTATCAGTTTTTAAAAGGGATTAATCCGCAAAATCAGGTGATGGTTGAGGCGATTCAATCGATTATTTTCAGTGCTGATGCAGAACTTGAAATCCGTTATCAAATCCAGCTTTCAGAACATATCAGGACAGTAGCTAAGGTAGGTTTACAGTCAGGAATTACTGATCAATTCCAGAAAGTCAGTTGGTTAGGAGCACTCAATGAAACTTACCCTGATCGTTTGCAAGCTGCCGACATAGGTTTTCATACTGCTCCAATTGATCAGTTATTTCACCAGTATGTTAAGCCTCAGGAGAGTGGGAATCGTGCGTTAACTCATCATGTTGCACTTCAGTCCGGATCTAAAGAGATTCTAATCGATTTTAATCATACTTTGTTCAACTTTTCAATTTATCCTTACACTGATTCACAGATTGAAAACGCTTTGCATATCAACAAGTTAGATCCCAATTCATACTGGACTTTCAATTTAGACTTAAAACAAGCCGGCATTGGTGGAGCCACTTGTGGTCCGGGGGTACGTGAACCCTACCTATTAAAGGATAAAACTTATGATTTTACTGTTAGATGGCGTTTTAGAGATAATCATAACGATCCCGTAGCAGAACGCTACCCTATTTCTGTTTCTACTCCCTCCCATTGGTCATTTACACCTTCCACAATCTCTGTTTCACCGGTAGTTCAAAGTATAGGCACTACTCCCCTGCCCAATTCGAGATATTCAGACAACTATCCTGTTGCTCTCTATGATGGAAAATTGGGCGTATGTGGCGATTATTACGAAAATTGGTTAGGATATATCAGTGATACCCTAGAAATCATACTTGAAGTAAAAAAAGAGATTAATTGGGAAACGCTTTCTTTGAGATTTTGTCATGATCCCAACAATTGGGTTTTATGTCCTCAAACTATCTACTATCAAACTTCAACAGATCGATATAACTACTCTGATGCAAAAGAAGTTAAGTCGTCTATAGATCCTTTAAATAAAAAGAATAATACAACTGAAATAGTCCTCTTTAATATCCCCAATGAGAACAAAGAATGGATTAAAATTAAAGTGATTTCAGCTCCTTTCTTGCCCGATTGGCATTCCAATCCCGGAGAAAAACCCTGGTTGATGATTGATGAAATCATCTTTAATAATGTAAAAACAAATAAACAATAAATAACATATAGAAATGAGTAAAAGAGCCCTCGTTAGTGTTAGTGATAAAACCAATATCGTTGGTTTAGTACAACAATTAGCGCAATTTGATTATCAAATCATCTCAACCGGTGGTACAAAAAGAGCCCTTGAAGAGACCGGAATCGCCGTGATTGGCGTTGAAGAGATAACTGAGTATCCTGAAATGATGGATGGAAGAGTAAAAACACTGCATCCTAAAGTACATGGAGGCTTATTGGCGCTGAGAGATAACCAGAAGCACCTTGATGAAATGTTTGAAAACGACATCCAATTCATTGATTTAGTGGTTGTTAATCTTTATCCATTTCAGAAAACCATTGAAACTAAAGGAACTACTTACGAAGATGCTATTGAAAATATAGATATAGGGGGACCTTCGATGCTGCGTAGCGCTGCTAAAAACCATCGCGACGTAACTGTCATTTGCGATCCTCAAGATTATGAATGGGTGATTGATGAGATTGCCAAAAAAGGAAATACCACCTTAGAAACACGCAGAAAACTGGCTGCAAAGGCATTCAGACACACTGCCGCATATGATGCCCACATTGCTCAATACTTAACTGAGCAGGTTGGAGAGACTGATCCAGAATCAATTACGCTCACTTATACCAAAAAACAAGCCTTGAGATACGGCGAAAATCCACATCAAAAAGCGACTTTTTATATTGGAAAAAAAGAGGGATATTCTTTGGTATGGGGTGAACAATTACATGGTAAAGAACTCTCTTACAACAACATCCAAGATGGTGATGCCGCATTAAATATGGTTAAAGAGTTTCAGGAACCGGTTTGCGTAGCAGTAAAACATAAAAATCCTTGCGGTGTAGGTATCGGAGCTGATCTTTATGAAGCCTGGAGGGGTTGTTATGAAGCGGACACTACCTCTATCTTTGGAGGCATTGTTGCCACCAATCAGCCTATTGATAAAAAAACAGCAGAGGAAATGGGTCAGATCTTCCTCGAAATCATTTTAGCTCCTTCATTTACTCCGGAAGCTTTTGAGATTTTAAGTCAGAAAAAGAATATCCGATTGATCACTTTCGATCTCTCCCTTACTCAAGAGGAGGTCAACTCCTATATTTCGATCAATGGTGGATTATTGGCTCAAACTAAAGATCATTTCTCTGATTCTCAATATGATATCCGATATGTAACAGAGAAAAAACCTACAGAACCTCAACTACAAGACTTACTATTCGGAATGAAAGTGTGCAAACATGTTAAATCGAACGCTATCACAGTTGTACATAACCGCAAAACCGTTGGAATTGGTGCCGGACAGATGAACCGTGTTGGAGCAGCTCGAATTGCTTTAGAGCAAGCTAAAAATAGTGGTTATACTCAAGATTTAATTTTAGCCAGTGATGCATTTTTCCCTTTTGATGATGTTGTAGAATTAGCTCATCAATATGGAGTTGCAGCTATAATACAACCAGGTGGTTCTCTTCGTGATGAAGACTCAATCAAAGCATGTAATAAATTTGGTATCTCTATGATATTCACCGGAATAAGACACTTCAAACACTAATCATATAACCTTAAAATTCAAACCATTATGAACAAATTTTCCCACCTACACCTGCACACCGAATATTCCATATTGGATGGAATGGCTAAAATTCCCAAATTAATAGCTAAAGCCTATGAAGATGGGCAAAGAGCCATAGCTATAACGGATCATGGAAACATGTACGGCGTTTTCGAATTTATGAATGAAATTTCAAAATTCAATAAAAAACTCAAACCTGAAGAAAAACCTATTAAAGGAATCATTGGAAGTGAAGTATATGTTGCTCGTAATGGAAGAACAAACAGAACAAACAGAGAAGATCGTAGCGGATGGCATTTGGTCTTATTAGCCAAAAATATGACGGGCTATCGTAATTTAAGCAAATTAAGCAGCATCTCTTACGAAGATGAAAACTTTTATTACACTGCACGGATTGATAAAGATTTATTGAGAACCTATTCTGAAGGATTAATTGCTTGTTCAGCTTGTTTAGGTGGAGAATTAGCTAAAGCGATCACACTTTATAACTCAGTTCAAGAGTTTCAAAACAATGCACCCCTCAATCTTGAAGAAGCTGAAAAGGTAGCACTAGAGTATCGCGATATATTTGGAGAGGATTATTACATGGAGATGCAGATCCACGGACATCCTGAACAAGAGATGGTTAATGCAGCAATAAAACAGCTATCAGAAAAGCTAAATATCCCTTATATTGCTACTAACGACGTTCACTTTATTAATCGATACGACTTTGAAGCACACCGTGTATTATTGGCATTAAACACCGGAAAATCTTATGTTGACTTAAGTTCAACCGTACAAGACTCCGAATCAGATCCGGGATTATTTTACACCGGCAATGAGTATTTAAAAAGCTACACGGAAATGATTGAACTGTTCAAAGAATATCCTGAAGCGGTGACCAATACGCAGCTCATTGTCGATAAAGTTGAATTTCTTTCATTAGAAAAAGAGGTTGAATTACCCCATTTTCCCATACCGGAAAGATTTGAAAATGAAAGTGAATATTTAGAATACTTAGTGTATGAGGGAGCTAAGAAAAGATGGCCAGATGGAATAACTCCTGATATTGAAGAACGGATTCAGTTCGAGCTCTCAACAGTGAATAGGATGCAATATCCCGGCTATTTTCTCATTGTATGGGACTTTATAAAAGAGGGAAGAAAAAGAAATATCCGATTTGGACCCGGTAGAGGCTCAGCTGCCGGTTCCATATTAGCTTATTGTTTGGAAATAACCAATGTGGATCCCATTAAGTATCAGTTACTATTTGAGCGTTTTCTCAATCCGGATAGAGTTTCATTACCTGATATGGATATCGACATTGATGATGAAGGTAGAGATGAAGTGATTAAATATGTGATAGAGAAATATGGTGCCGACAAAGTGGCACAAATTATCACTTTTAACACTATGGCTACCCGTTCTTCTATCAGAGATTGTCTGAGAGTATTGGATGTTCCTTATGATAAAGCTGATAAAATCGCAAAACTAATTCCGGACGGTGCTAAAAACTTTAAAGATGCTTATGAAAAATCTCCTGAACTAAAAGAAGAGTTGGAAAAAGGAGAACCTTTAATTCAAAAAGGATTAAAACTCGCTGAACTTCTGGAAGGAACTATTAAAAGTTATGGTGTACATCCTTGTGGTGTGATTATATCCAAAGATCCACTCATGGAACAAATTCCTTTGGCTACCTCTAAGAACTCAACTACGCCTATTACACAGTATGAAGGGACCTATGTAGAAAGTGCAGGATTGTTAAAAATGGACTTTTTAGGACTGAAAACCCTAAGCATTATTAACGAAGCACTTAAAAACATCAAGAAGAGTAAAGGGATTGATCTGAATATCGACGATATTCCTTTGGATGACAAGCTTACCTATCAATTACTTTCAGCCGGGAACAGTATAGGAGTTTTCCAATTAGAAAGTCCCGGAATGAGAAAATATCTTGTTGACCTAAAACCTTCACGTTTTGAAGATATTATTGCTATGGTTTCGCTATACAGACCCGGACCTATGGCAAATATTCCATCCTATATCAATAGGAAATATGAACGGGAAAAAATTGAGTATCCCATTTCCGTTATGAGTGAGTATTTAAGTGATACTTACGGGATTACAATCTATCAGGAGCAGGTGATGCTATTATCCCAATTGCTTGCCAGTTTTACTCCCGGAGAAGCAGACCAACTTCGTAAAGCGATGGGAAAAAAGAAAATAGATGAGATGGCCAAGTTAGAGTCTTCATTTTATGAGCGTGCTACTAAAAACGGACATAACATCTCTGTACTCAGAAGAATCTGGGATGAGTGGAAAAAATTCGCTGAATATGCCTTTAACAAATCACATGCTACCTGTTATGCTTTAGTTTCGTACCAAACTGCATATTTAAAAGCACACTACCCATCCGAATTTATTGCCGCATTATTGACTAATAACCTGGATAGAATTGATGAAATTAGAAAGTTCATTAAAGATGCAGGAATGATGAATATTAAGATTTTACATCCTGATATCAACGAATCATCCGATCATTTTACTGTAATTTCAAATGGGGATATTCGTTTTGGATTAGCTGCATTGAAAGGTATTGGCAGTAATGCTGTAGCCGCCATTCTTGAAGAAAGGGAAAATGGAAGTTTTAAAGATATTTTTGATTTCTTTAAGCGTATCAATTTAAGAGTTTGTACTAAGAAAAATATTGAAGCTCTCGTTCTTTCAGGTGCTTTTGATGGATTTACTGATATGCACAGAGCTCAATTTTTCCATTCTGACGATGATAAAACCAATTTCATTGACAAGATTATAGCATGGGGAAACCAAGAGCAAAAACTTGAATCACAAGGACAGTTTTCTCTTTTTGGAGAGTCAGAAGAGATGCAAAAAGAAGCTTTACCTGCACTCCCCATTGTTGAAGAGTGGACTCAACTGGAAAAATTAAAACATGAAAAAGAGATTGCAGGTTTCTATATTTCCGGATACCCCTTAGATGCTTATGAGGTTGCTATTCAGCATTTTTGCAACACCACCGTTGCTCAACTACAAGATGTTGAATCACCAAAATATATGGATAGAACATTTAGATTCGCCGGAATTATAACCAAAGTGCAAACCGGTGTGACAAAAAATAACTCTGAATGGGGAAAAATGACAATTGAAGATGAAACCGGAAGTTATGAATGGTTTATTAGAGGTAACGATTTTATCAAATATAAAAACTACTTTATTCCTAATAAATTAATATACGCTAAAGGACTGGTAAGATCTTACTTTGACAAAGGTAAAATGGAACAAAGGTATCAGTTTTCCCCTATCGGATTTCTACCTCTTGATGAAATATATGAAAAAATGTGTTCAGAAATTCATTTTACAATTGATGTATCAGAAATATCCACCTCAGTTGCACTCTCACTACAAGAAGCAATTCAAAACTCTCCCGGTGAAAAAATGCTGTACTTTACAATTATTAACAGCAAACAAAATTATGTTACGAACTTAAGCAATATAAGTCATAAAATTGATCCTGAGACCTTTGTAAAGAATTTAAAAATTCATGCCAAATACACTTTAGTTCTGAAATGAGACGATTTAACTCATATAAACAGTTTCTGATCAATCAATTTGGAAAAAGAGTTCAAAAGCTGACTATTGACGCCGGCTTTACTTGTCCAAACCGCGATGGAACCGTAGGAACAGGAGGATGTACTTTTTGCTCTAATGATGCTTTTAATCCTTCATACTGTGATCCAACAAAAAGTGTAACCCGGCAGCTCGAAGAAGGAATTCATTTTCATCGTAACCGATACAGGAGGGCTGATTCTTACCTTGCCTATTTCCAAGCCTACTCCAATACTTATCTTCCTCTGAATCAATTACAAAAGATTTATGAACCTGCCTTACAACATCCCAATGTGGTTGGAATTGTGATTGGTACTCGTCCTGACTGCATAGATAAAGAAAAATTAGATTATTTCGCCTGGTTAAATCAAAAACGATTTGTTTCCATAGAGTACGGTATTGAATCAATACACAATAAGACCTTAGAACATATCAACAGAGGACATACTTTTGAACAATCGCAACATGCAGTTGAAGAAACCCGAAAAAGAAATATCCATACAGGAGGTCATTTTATCTTTGGATTACCTTTTGAAACCCCTGAAATCTGGATGGCAGATCTGGATGAGATCAATCGGCTGGGACTCAATAGCATTAAATTTCATCAATTACAATTGATTAAAGAGACTCAGATGGCTCTTGAGTTTGAGCAATACCCTGAACGATTCTATCTGTTTGATATTCACAACTATATCCCATTTATCGTAAATTTTGTAGAAAAACTGGATCCCAAACTGATTATTGAACGTTTTGCCGGTGAAGTACCACCCCGTTTTTTAGCTTTAAANAATTGGGGTACAACCAGATATGACGTGATTCTTCAAATGATTGAAAAAGAGTTTGAGCAAAGAGACAGTTTCCAAGGAAAGTTCTACAAGATATAATGAAAAAATTGTAACTTTGCTGGTTGATTTCTAAAGCACTATGGAAACACGTAAAAAAGTAGACTTTTTAGTCATTGGCTCCGGCATCGCAGGACTTAGTTTTGCTTTAAAAGCAGCCAATTATGGTAATGTTTGTGTTATCACCAAAGGTAAAATTGATGATACAGCTACCAAATATGCACAAGGAGGAATTGCAGCAGTTGTATATCACCCGGATACATACGAAAAACACATCAATGACACCATGATTGCCGGTGACTCTCTATCAGATAGAAAAATTGTTGAACTGACGATTAAAGAATCTACAGAGCGTGTACTGGAACTGATTGAGTGGGGAGTCAATTTTGACAAAACACCTTCCGGAAGGTTCTCTTTAGCTAAAGAGGGAGGACATTCAGAACATCGGGTATTACACCATAAAGATATTACCGGATTTGAAATTGAACGCAAATTGATCAAAGCGGCTCAATTGAACGAAAATATTGAGATTCTGGAAAATCATATTGGATTGGAAATCATTACCCAACACCATTTGGGGCAAAATGTAAGTCGCCGATCCAACAATATTGAATGCTACGGAGCCTACGTTTTTGACGTCGAAACCAAAAAAGTAACTACCATCCTTGCCAAGTTTACTATGATGGCAACGGGGGGAATAGGAACCGTTTATGGCAACACAACAAACCCTTTGATATCCACAGGAGATGGTATCGCGATGGTTTATAGGGCAAAAGGAGTAATCAATGGAATGGAGTTTGTTCAGTTTCACCCAACCTCTCTGTATAATCCAAAAGAATCTCCATCTTTTTTGATCTCTGAGGCATTAAGGGGTGCAGGAGCTGTTTTGAAAGATTTTAATGGCAATGATTTAATGTCTAAGTATGATAAAAGAGGTTCTTTAGCTCCCAGAGATATTGTTGCCCGTGCTATTGACAATGAATTGAAAATCAGTGGTAAAGAACACGTTTTCCTGGATGCAAGATCGATACCGCACAATCAGATTTTTCAACATTTTCCTAATATTTATGCTAAATGTTTAAGTGCCGGTATCGATATCACCAAAGATATGATTCCGGTTGTTCCGGCTGCACACTACTCATGTGGAGGAATCAAAACAGATGAATGGGGAGCCTCTTCTATTCGCAATTTATATGCTTCAGGAGAATGTGCATCGACAGGACTACATGGAGCTAATCGCTTGGCATCCAACTCCTTATTGGAAGCTTTAGTCTTTTCTCACAGAGCCTGTGTAGATGCTGTTGAACATCTGAACGATGTTGACTTTTGCTTGGATGTTCCCGATTGGGACAGTGAAGGAACAGTACACAACGAAGAGATGGTACTCATCACACAATCCAAAAAAGAGTTACAACAAATTATGTCTAATTACGTTGGTATTGTGCGCTCTATTTTGAGATTGGAACGTGCATTGGTGCGACTTCATATACTATTTCAAGAAACCGAAACGTTGTACAAGAAGTCAAAACTGATACCTGAAATTTGTGAATTGAGAAATATGATCAATGTGGGATACATTATTATCAAACACGCTATGGAACGTAAAGAGAGTCGTGGACTACACTACTCTATCGATTTCCCGGGTCATCGTGACGAGTCACCTTTATTGAAAGACCATTTGTAAAACAAAATAAACAGCAATTAACATGAACAAAAAATCATTTTTAAAAATTCTTACTCTTATGCTCACCGGTATCATCCTGGTGAGTGCTTGTAAATCTAAAAAAGAGGATAACATCATTCAAGAAGATGAAGTGTTAACTAAAACTATACAGAATAGTGCTCCGGAAGTGAAGCCTCGTCCTGCAGAGGATCTGTCCGGGAAAGTGCAAATCATTACTGAAGAGGAATTTATAGCAAAAATCACCGAAATAGATAATGAAAAAGGGTTCCAGTATAAAGGTTCAACTCCGGCTATCGTAGATTTTTACGCTGATTGGTGCAGACCTTGTATTGCATTAGGACCCGTTTTGGAAAGATTGGGTGAAAAATATAAAGGACAAATCATCATTTATAAGGTTAATGTTGACAAAGCACAGCGTTTGGCTGCACAATTTGGAATTCAAAGCATCCCTTCATTGCTGTTCTTAAAACCCAATGAGCAACCCAAAATGATGGTTGGCGCTCCGACTCAGGATGAGCTGGACAAAATTATCAATGAGGCACTTTTATAAAACAAGAATGTGGGCTTAATTAAAAAAACAACTCTTTTTGTACTTTTTTTCTCTTTTTCTATTATATTATATTCCCAGGGGGGATGGACATGTGATAGCGCTGCTCAATTTTTGAACAAAATAGAGAAGAAGATTGCTCACTTCCAACCCGAGGATCCTGAGTTGATAACCCTCCACTACTTGTTCGCTCTTGACAATAAAAAAGAGTTAGAGCAGTTTTATTCGGAAATCATTCCCTCTCTGTCACACTGTGATCGAAATTATTATTATCAACTGATAGAACAGTATGATAGACTGACAAAAACAAACTCTATTTTTCTTGATTCACTCTCAAAACAGAAAGATCGGGTAGATTACCTTTTCTATCAGATGGGATACCACGAATTTAAACTCAAAAACTATGAACATGCTCTTTATCACGTTGATAGATCATTAGAATACAATCCATTATACGGAGATCCGCTGCTCATCAAGTTGGAAATTCTATTTCACTATAAACAATACAAAGAGTGTCTCGATATTCTTAACATACTCTATTATGATATCGACATTAATGTAGAGCAAGAGAAAAAGATCATTGACTTCAATAGCCGATTTTACGATCAGGTATATCATCTGGGTGACTCGTTAGTCATTGAGGACCGTGCTACAGAGGCTTTCAAACTGTTTGGAATATTAGAAACCTTCTGCCATATCATGCCTTCCGGTTACTGCAACGACGATTATTACCATGGAATATTACGCTCAAAATCAGGCGTTTACGAATCCTACTTAAAAATTGCATCGGTAGCCCGGGAGCGTAAAAACTTTGAAATGGAAAAGCGTTTTCTCCAGTATGCACAAGATTACTTAAATGAGAATCCCGAAATAGCAGATCAGGGGAAACCACAACCATCGGAACAACTCTCCTACTCTACTCCGGAAGCCAAGCCCTTTTTCAACACCTCAGTTTCTCCGGGTGAAATTACAGTTACAGCAGTAAATCCTCCTATTCAAACTTTACCTAATCCCGTCGTTGAAGAAAACAGGTCCCAATCTCAACCCAACACACACACGGCTTCTCCTGATGCTCCGACAGTCCGAGAGGGGGATAAAAAAGAGGAAACAGCCACTGTTTTGGCTGCCCCCCAAATGTTTTTAAATCAAAAAGAAGAAAAAAAAGAAAATCAAAAGGTAGAAAATACCCCAAACGAAATAACTCAAACTCCGGTTGAGGAACCGGTTGATCCGATGAAGGAGTATAAAAAGTATCAGGATTTAATTCTTGAAGGATTGGTAATGTGTATAAATGAGGAGTTTGAGGAGGCATATCAAAAGTTTAGTGCTGCCAAAGCACTTGAAAGTTGCGATTGTTTTGAGCTTGATGCCCGCGTTGATATCTTCTTAAGAGAATTGAAAAAATTAGACATCAAAAAGTAAAATTATAACCTCCTCAATATCAATCAGATCACTTTTTTGAAAATAAATTCAAAAAAAATAAGATAAGTGTCTGATTATATGAAATAAATGTGTATTTTTGCACCCTTAAAAAACCGATTATTATCCTTTAACTTAGAGAAGGAAAAATTAATTGAAAAACCTTGAGTTTTGTAGGTGAAGACAAAACTCATACAAAAAAAACGAAAAGTAAAAAATGGACACATTAAGTTACAAAACTGTTTCAGCTAATGAAAAAATAGTTCAGAAAGAGTGGGTTTTAATTGATGCGGAGAATGAAGTTGTGGGTCGTTTAGCAACTGTTGTCGCTCGTATCTTAAGAGGTAAAAACAAAACCTATTACACACCTCATTTTGATTGTGGTGACAATGTTATNATCATCAATGCTGAGAAAGTAAGATTTACAGGAAGTAAAATGGAAACCAAAGAGTACATCAGACATACCGGTTATCCAGGCGGACAACGTACCAGAACTCCAAAGGAGCTTTTGAAAAAACATCCTATCCGTATTTTAGAACATGCTATCAAAGGGATGTTACCTAAAAACAGATTAGGAGCTCAACTTTACAGAAATCTGTACGTTTATGCCGGCAATGAGCATCCACACGAAGGACAACAACCTAAATTAATTAACATTCACGAAATCAAATAGTAACAATGGAAATCACTAATACATTAGGAAGAAGAAAAAGTGCTGTTGCCAGAATCTATTTAAAAGCCGGTTCTGGTCAGATCGTTATTAATGGAAGAGATTACAAAGAATATTTTGTATTACCTACTCTTCAATATATTGTAACCCAACCCTTTGAATTAGCCAATCTACAAAATCAATTTGACGTAAAAGTTAATTTGAATGGTGGTGGTCTTACAGGACAAGCCGAAGCATTGCGTTTGGCTATCTCCAGAGCGTTGGTTGAACTCAATCCTGAATTGAGACCAACTTTGAAAGAAAAAGGATTACTTCGTCGTGACCCACGTATGGTGGAAAGGAAGAAACCCGGACAACCAGGTGCACGTAAAAGATTCCAATTCTCAAAACGTTAATCAATTTATATTATTAAAATTAGTTTAGTATCGAAATTGTTGAGACTTCCCTTGAGAACTACTTAGCAATTGATTTAATGAACGTAAACAAAAAAAACATGTCAAGAGTAAATTTTGAACAATTATTAGAAGCAGGTTGCCACTTTGGTCACTTGAAAAGAAAATGGAATCCCGCCATGGCGCAATATATCTTCATGGAGAAGAATGGAATCCACATTATTGACTTAAACAAAACTGTTGTAAAAATAGAAGAGGCTGCCAATGCAGCTAAACAAATTGCCAAATCAGGTAGAAAAATTTTGTTTGTTGCTACTAAAAAACAAGCGAAAGATACTGTTGCCGAATTGGTAAAAGAAACAGGAATGCCTTACGTAACTGAGCGTTGGCCAGGTGGAATGTTAACTAACTTCTTCACCATCAGAAAAGCGGTTAAAAAAATGACTGATATCGATAAATTGATTGAAAGTCAACAATTTGAAAATATTTCTAAAAGAGAAAGATTACAAATTCAACGTGAAAGAGCAAAATTAGAGAAAAACTTAGGTTCTATTTCTGNTTTGACTCGTTTACCCGCTGCTGTATTTGTGGTGGATGTTTTAAAAGAGCATATCGCTGTGGCTGAAGCACGTAGATTAAATATCCCCATCTTTGCTATTGTGGATACCAACTCTAATCCTAAACTTATTGACTTCCCAATTCCTGCCAATGACGATGCTTCTAAATCTGTAGCATTGATTGTAGGGACTATTTGTGAAGCGATTAAAGAAGGTATTGAAGAGAGAAAATTAAGCAAAGAGATTTACGAAGAGGTTGAAGTAGATGAAACTACCAGAGCTGTTGTGGAAGAAGATCACGATGATGAGGATATTCCAAAAGAAACAGGTAAAACCAAAAGGACTAAATTGAGTGATGAAGAGGATGGTCCTAGAAGAAGACGTACCAACGTACGTAAAAATCCTCCTGCTAAGAAATAGTATTAATCTTTAAAATTATAACAATATGGCNATTACTGCTGCTGATGTAAACAAATTAAGACAAATGACCGGAGCCGGTATGATGGACTGCAAAAAGGCTCTCGTTGAGGCAGATGGTGACTTTGATGCTGCTATCGATATTTTAAGAAAAAAAGGACAACAAGTGGCTGCNAAACGTGCAGACCGCGCTTCTTCTGAAGGAAGAGCTGTTGCAAAAGTAAATGNTGATAAAACATTTGCTGCTGTTGTTGTGATTGGTTGCGAAACTGACTTTGTTGGAAAAAATAGCGATTTCGTAGAATTTGCTGATAGCATTATCGATGCTGCTATTGAAAATAAAGTACGCGATATCGATGCACTCAATGCATTAACTATCGATGGTTCTACCGTTGCTGAGATGATCCTTCAAATGACAGGAAAAACCGGTGAAAAAGTAGAACTTGCTGCTTATCATCATATCGAAGCTGAGTCTGTTTCTGCTTACAACCACAATGGAAACCGTATCGCTACAATCGTTGGATTTAACCTTGCCGGTGAAAACGTTCAAGAAGCGGGTTACAACGTAGCAATGCAAATTGCAGCTATGAATCCTATCGCTTTGAATGCTGATGCTGTTCCACAAGCTACTATTGACCATGAAATGGAAATCAATAGAGAGTTGGTTCGTCAAGAAGGAAAACCAGAAAATATGGTTGAACAAATCGTAAAAGGAAAGTTGAATAAATTCTTTAGAGAAAACACCTTGTTAAGTCAAGATTATATCAAAGATAACAAAACTTCCGTAGGTGATTACCTCAAACAAGTTGATCCTAAATTAACTGCTACTCAGTTCTTTAGAGTTCAAATTGGCGGATAATTTCAACCTATAACAGAGATTTTAAAAGAGACGGTCT
>JGI24712J26585_10000639_pt1 | contig 29926 bp, 24 predicted proteins | sample BioPla3DNA2_FD_26585 | JGI IMG/M metagenome (IMG submission 26585)
AATTATTTAAAAAAAATTTATAAAAAAACTTGCATAATGAAAAAATGTCCGTATAATGAGCGCAATAAAGAGTGCTGGCATAGCTCAGTTGGTAGAGCACCTGTTTTGTAAACAGGGGGTCGTGGGTTCAAGCCCTTCTGCCAGCACCACTTTAACCCTAATATCTCGTTTTTAATCTTACACTAGCAGATCAGCACATCAATTATTCAGAATAAGTCCAAGCTCTTCATTTAGGCTGGCTTTCTTAAGCCTTGTATTCTGTAAAACAGTCGGATCAATTCCCATCATAGTGAACGATTTTCATGTCTTTTAAGAATGTTGGTCGAAGGAATGATTGTATCTTTGTGGTAAATGCATTCTAACGTATCCAGATCTTTGAATGTCATGTACATTGAGTTGTCTTTTAGTTTCACCTGAGCTTTCTGAGTTGCAGTCTTGTTCCAGTCAATGATTTTAAGTTTAAGAGTGTTAAGAAATTCAGATGCAAGTAAACCTAAAAACAGCTTTGCATTAAAGTTCTGTTCATTGGAAACCTTTAGGGTATTTGCTTCAACATGATTCTTGAAGTAACGGTACATAACCTCAATTTCGTTACGCTGTCTGTAACGGGTAAAGATTTCTTCAAATTCCATTTTTCTGGATGAGGCAAGTATCAGACACCAGCAGACAGACAGTAGGAAAAGGATTTGGTATTGTCTAAATCGTATCTGTTGTAAGTAGTGTTTAAGTAAAGAACACCTTCATTGAGCAGGTCCTGGAAAAGTTCAGGGAGTTTAGGCATTTCAGGCTTTTCTTATGCTGGGCAGTAGCTTTGGATAAAGCTTCCTTGTATTCGTTAAACTGAGAGTTAAGCTCTCTTACCTGCTCTTCAAGCTCTAACTTGGCAGCAGATGCAAAAGATGGATTATAGAAAGCATACAGATAGACAGGTTTTCTGCATTTTCTAGCTGACTTGATATCGTAGTATGACCATTTCAGTTCATGGCACTGACAGTAGTTGATTTCATTGTTCTGTTCAATCTTCTGACAACCGTTGCCAACAGATAAATCGTTAATAATGGACTTGATAAAAGTCTTTAAGGATCCCATGAAAAGCTTGGCATGAACAATAAAATCAAGACCGAGGTTGTACATTACATTGATGTTGTATAAAGACCAGTATTCTCTATCAACAATTACGGTGTAGTTTTTACATCCGTAGTAGGCAAGCTGCTTTACAGAGCCTTCAAGAGTAGCAATTTCAGTGGTATGTCCTGAATAGGTACAGTGTCCCATGACAGTTCCAGAAACCTGATCAATAAGAGACAGAAAGTTAACAATAGGTGTAGAGTTGCCACTTTTAGATTCACCAAAGTCAGCATTGCTGATATTGTCTAAATTAACATCAATGTTGCTGCCGTCTAAGGCAATATAACGTCTGTCACCTAACATCTGATGAGATTTTGATAAGTCAGCCTGCATCAGCTCATGTTTTCTGGTATAGAAAGAAACAATCAGTTCACTGCCAAGTACATCAAATAATCTCTGTACGGTGTCTTTATTGAAGTTCTTTGTAAAGGGCACTATATGATCACGAACAAAGTATTCAATCCTATTAAGGTGTTTAACCCCTTCATAGCAGTCATAAACAATGATTGGCAGAAGCTGTTCATACAGAGTTCTGGAGATTTTTCTTGAATAATATAAAGCCTTTAATGCTCTACCTGAATAAGAACGTTTAAAAACTTCCAGGATAAAGTAAGAGGCTCCAACCTTCATATGTCTTGCTTCAAGAAGTTCATCAGATGAAACGGCTCCAGCCTCCTTAGAAATCTCTACCTTAACAGACTCTATCACGATCTTGTTTTTACCGGTTCTTAAAACATTGAAATTAACAATCTCAGGATGCCCTCTCTGTCAAACTACTTCCTAATATATAATCAGGAAAGTATAGGAGGATCTTCCTTGGGATATTCAATCGAGTTTAAAAACAAAGTAGTCAGTCGAATTCTGTCTGATGAAATATCTGTAGTAGATGCTTGCAGAGAATATAAAGTATCCAAAACAGCACTGTATGAGTGGCTTAAACAAGTCTCAAGAAGTGTTTCAGACAAAGGTAGCCTTCGTGGTCGCGATTCAAAGCAATCCATACCNTTACCACGAGGAATGAATCTNCGTGAAGCACTCATAGCTGAGGGGCATTGCCAAATCCTAGGTATGGATTCTCCTGAGGCAGGTAAATTCTGTCGTTCAAAGGGGATTACCCTTGAAGAATTAAAAGAGTTTAGCGAATGGTGTTCTAATTCTAATGGAGACGTTGTTTTAGAAGATAAACTACATACCAGAGAAAAAGAACTCAGTATGGCAGTAACTTCACTCAGTGCAGAGAATCGAGCNAAAGACAAAGAGCTAAGACGTAAAGATAAAGCCCTAGCTGAAGCTGCTGCGCTACTGGTCCTCTCAAAAAAAGCACAGGCGATCTGGGGGGACAAGGACGAATGATCAGNCCTCAGGATCGCCGNCATGCAGTTGACCTGATCAATAAAGCTGTTGCTGACGGTGCTCGAGCTGTGAAAGCCTGCCAGTGCCTGAATTTAGCTTACAGTACATATCGCAAATGGATGAATGACCCAGACGGAGAAGATGGGCGTCCCAGAGCNATACACGCTCCTAACAGCAAGGCCTTGTGTATAGAAGAGAAGAAAGCAGTTTTAGAGCGTTACTGCCATCCTGATGTATGCGACCTTAGCATTCGTCAGGCTTATTACAAGTTACTCGATGATGGTGAGTATTTAGCCTCAGAATCAACTGTATATAGGATATTCCGTAAATCCAATGTTAACGTGAGAAGAGATGGAAGCCGAGCACCAGTAAAGAGAAATAAACCTACCAGTTTTGAAGCCACAGGACCTAATCAGGTGTGGTCGTGGGATATTACCTATCTTAAGGACGCTAAGCATAAACAACGCTTCTATTACGTATTTGCTATCGTGGATATCTACAGTCGCTTCGTTGTACACGCTGATGTGTATGATAACGAGGGGACTGATAACGCTAAGCAGTTCCTAGAGACCGCATTTAAGAAACACCACATCAAACCTAGAGCACTAGTCCTGCATTCTGACAACGGTGCAGCTATGAAAGCAGCTGAAACATTAGCTGTACTACAGAAATATAAGGTAAGACAGTCTAACAGTCGCCCTAGAGTGAGCAACGACAATCCGTACAGCGAATCACTCTTTAAGACCATGAAATACCGAGGTCTAATGGGAAAACGTCAGTACCGTTCTATTGATTATGCTAAAGATAAGCTTAAGAAATTCGTTACGAAGTACAACACTCAATGGGTTCATTCGGGCATCAATAACGTGACTCCTTTGTGTCGTTTCCTACGTCAGGATGACATTCTGCAAAAGCGTCGCCAAGCGGTGATACAGAGTGCACGTAAACGTCATCCTTGTCGTTGGATTCAAGGTCAGGGTAAACAGTTTAAGACGGCAGGTTCTCAGTTTTTAAATCCTGACAAGCCTAAAACCTTGAATGAGACGACCTCGAAAGACCGTTTAATAGATAGAGACTTTACCAGTGGACAGGCTAGTCAAAGGGAAGTAGCAGCTTGATGAGCTACAGATTGTATAATCACGGCAAACCATGTAATGCAGAAAAGAATTACATTTAAGCAATTAAATTAGAAGAGGAGCTTATTTGCTCCTCCACTAAAAAAATTTTGAAGTATATTGACAGATACCGAGACTACTTATCAAGATTTGTATAGTAGCAGTCAAATCGGCAGGCTTTGCCATCTACAAAACTGCTACGTCTTATATTCAGGTTAAGTGGCTCTTCATTTGAAGGGCGCTTAACTACAACATGATGCTTAGCTACTGTACATAAGTAGTTTGCGTACTCTAGTGTATCCTCATCAGCTCCAATCAACTCGTGGAAGACACGCATATCTTTTTTAACTAATGCACTCTTAGTGCGAGAAGGAAACATAGGGTCATAGTAGATTACATCAGGAGCTGGTATCGTATTACCCTTTTCAAGCTGAGTTTTAATAGATCCTAATTGGGTAAGCACCGGAAGTCCATGCTTTAGGGACGAAACAAAAGCATTTTCATTCTGAGCCTTATTTATTGCTGAGTTTAACAGTAGCCAGATAATAGGATTTCTCTCAAACATGTAAACCTGAGCTCCTGCTGACTGCAGGATCAGACTTTCACGGCCTAAACCTGCTGTAGCATCAAAGACTATTGGATTTTCAAGCTTTCCAATTACAGCTCTACACACTGCCTCAGAGCTTTTTCCGCTATGGTTGAGTCTCCATAAAAGTTTTTGAGAAGTAAAATCGATACAAAAGCAGTTGCCCATCATTGAATTATCAAAATGAATGGTAGCTTCATCCGCTACTTTTACTACCATTTCCTCCTGAGACTCAAATTTCAGCCCCTCAGTTGCAATAAGCTCTGCAACCTCCTTTGCTTTTGAAGCTAATGCACTATCGGGATCGATTTCAAACTTAATCATTATCTGAACTTTTCTAGAGTTTTCTTAAAATCTGGCTCTACGCCACGCCATAATTTAAAACTTAATACAGCCTGACCAATCAGCATACCAAAGCCATCATAGGCATGTTGAATATTCAGTGATTTTGCTTTTTGAGTAAACACAGTCTCTCCGTTCTTTCTATACATTAAATCATAGACAAAACGGGTTTTAGCGATGATTTCATCTTTAATGCCTGGCAACTCATCTTTTAAAGAGGCTGAAGTTGAATTAATGATAACATCAAAGGTCTCATTCAAATCCTCTAGTGTAGAAGCTTTTACCATCTGATACTGATCTGCCAGATCCTGAGCCTTATTAAAGGTTCTGTTGGCAATGGTTATACAGCATGGATTGCACTCTAAAATAGGCTTGATAATACCTTTAGCGGCACCGCCTGCACCAATGATTAGGGTTTTTGAGCCTTCAAGGGGACAATTTAATCTTTTAAGATCGTACACAAGGCCTCTACCATCGGTATTATCGCCGTAAATACGACCATCGCTTAGTTTCTTTAAAGTATTAACAGCACCTGCAGCCTTTGCATAATCTGATAATTCATCAGCATAAGAGAAGGCATCCAGTTTGCATGGAACAGTAATATTACAGCCAAGTCCGCCTTCTTTAAAGAAAGCATCTGCCTGCTCCTTGAATTTTCCCTCTTGAACAAGACATCTGTCGTAAACCAGATCCTGATCAGTTGTCTTTGCAAAAAATGTATGAATATCAGGAGATAAAGAGTGGGATACAGGATTGCCAAAAACTAAATATTTATCAGTCATTATCTTTCCAAGCAGGTCCTTTTCTTACTAGTTTATGCGCAAGTGTATCATAGATTGAAGTTGGAGCAGATTGACCTCCACAAGGTAAATCCAGGATTAAATCCACTCGGTCTAATAACCTTTCATCCAAAGATGAAAGATCACTTGTAGCGGGTAAACCAGAAATATTTGCACTTGTCGAAATTAAAGGAACTTTAGAGTCTTTGCACAATTGTGCAAGATGAATAAAGTTTGTAATCCTAACTGCCACTGTGTGATTGTCCCTTAAAGCAGAACTTTTAAAGGATGCTTTCACAGGCAAAACAAAGGTATGAGGTCCAGGCCACATCCTTTGCATTAGAGAATGCACATTCTCATCTATAAGCTCTTCATTGAGATATTCTTTAAGACAGGCTAAGTAATGATCAACAATGATTAAACCTTTAGAAATATCTCTTTCTTTAATAGCGATAACTCTTTTAATGGCAGTTTCATTGAACAAAGAACAGCTAATGCCATAAACACCTTCTGAAGGGCAGATAACCACGCCTCCGTCTGTTATAACCTTAGCAGCACTATGTATAGATGAGGTAATAATTGCAGACATTAAATTACTTTAACTTAGCCTGTAGAGCTTTATCTTTATTCATTACTTCCTGAGCTGCTTTCTGTCTGTCAGCCTTAACTTTCTCATCTAGTTCCTTATCAGTTAAAGCAATGATTTGAGCTGCAAGATAAGCTGCATTCTTAGCACCAGCTTTACCAACAGCTACAGTTGCTACAGGAATGCCTCCCGGCATCTGAACGGTTGAATATAAAGCATCTACGCCAGATAATGGACCGCCATCGCATGGGATACCAATTACAGGACGGGTTGTGCGGGCTGCAATAGCACCTGCTAAGTGAGCTGCAAGACCTGCAGCACCGATAAACACAGCAGCACCGCGCTTTTCAGCATCTGTTACATACTCACTTACCACATCAGGAGTACGGTGAGCTGAAGCTACTCGTACCTCATAAGGGATATCAAACCCCTTAAGGATATTCATAGTATTTTCTAGTAAAGGTAGATCAGAGTCTGATCCCATTAAAATAGCAACAAAAGCTTTTGACATAATATTTTCCTTAATAAAAAAACTAGTTAAATTTTAGCACAGCTATCAATTAGGACGAATGATTAAATGTTTTCGTTTCTTTCTGCTCTCACATAGTGAATTTCCGCACGCCAAACCGATACCGTCTTTGTAATTCTTCTCATACATTAAAGGAAAAGAACAGGTAGGACAGGTCTTTTCTACAGGTTTTCCTGGTGTTGAGAACTTACACTCAGGATAGTTTGTACAGGCATAAAACATACGTCCAGAACTTGTGCTTCTCTGGGATAATTTGCCTTTTTTACAAATTGGACAGGTTATATTCATTGATTCTTGAGGATTATGAATATAGTTACATGCAGGATAATTTGAACAGCCGATAAAAATACCGTAACGACCTTTTTTCACCTCAAGCATCTCTCCGCATTTTGGGCACGGAGCACCAACTTCTCCTAGTACCACGATGGTATGAGATGTGGCTACAGCTTTAATAAAAGAGCAGGTAGGATAATCAGAGCATCCTAAGAAATCACCGTGAGATGAGTGCTTAAGTACTAGAGGTTGGCCACATAACGGACATGGTGATCCTTCTTTTAAATCAGTAATTTTACTTTGATTAGACATATTTCTTCCTATCTTTGCATACATTAAAGCACAAACTGAGAAAAACAAGTTCATAAATGTTAAAATTACCTCAATTAGTTTATAAGGAAAAAAAATGTCATTAAGAGATGTTGTAATTTACACAAGCGAAATTTTACGTAAACCAAATGCTGAAGTAACAGTATTTGATGATGAACTGAAGAATCTTACCGACGATATGTTAGAGACCATGTACAAACATGAAGGTATTGGTCTTGCAGGTCCACAGATTGCAGTTAACAAGAAAATTGTAGTTATTGATATTCCAGATGAAAACGGCGAACAAGGCAAGAATCCCCTTGTAATCATCAATCCTAAAATCACCAAATTAGAAGGTGAGATAGTTGACTCTCAGGAAGGATGCCTGTCAGTACCAGGTTATCAGGATACAGTACAAAGATACGAAAGATGTACTGTAGAGTATCAGAATCTGAAGGGTGAACATTGCGTATTTGATAACGTGGATGGTCTTTTTGCAATCTGTCTGCAACATGAGATTGACCACCTAGAAGGTAAGGTATTTGTTGATAAGTTATCAAGACTTAAAAGAGAAAGACTACACAAGAAGTACGAAAAGTATCTTAAAGAATTAAACTAGGGAGAATAATCTTGGATAAAAGAATTATTTTCGCAGGCACTCCTGATTTTGCAGCAGTTCATTTAAAGGCTCTGTTAGACAATGGCATCAGACCTGTTGCTGTTTATACCCAGCCTGACAGACCTGCTGGCCGTGGCCATAAACTATGCCCTTCTGATGTAAAGAAGGTGGCACTTGAGGCAGGTCTTACTGTATACACTCCTGAAAACTTTAAAGACGAAAAGGATATTTTAGATTTTGAATCTTTAAATGCGGATTTATGCATTGTAGTTGCCTACGGAGTAATTCTTCCTCAGAGAATTATTGATGCAAGTAAATATGGTTGTATCAACGTTCATGGTTCAATTCTTCCAAAATACAGGGGAGCAGCTCCTATTCAGAGAGCTCTTTTAGATGGTGAGAGTGAAACAGGCGTATCTATCATGAAGGTAGAGCTAAAGCTTGATGCAGGTGAAGTATATGAGATTGCAAAATTACCAATCGAAAATACAGATACCTCTGGCACCCTGTTTGATAAATTAGCTGCTCTAGGTGCACAGACCTTAGTTGGTTTTCTGCCAAAACTCTTTGATAGCAAAGTAAGGGCTACAGCCCAGGATGAATCTTCAGTCACCTATGCAAAAAAAATAAGCAAAGATGAAGCTGTAATGAACTTTGATCAGAGTGCAACAGATCTTGATCGCACAGTAAGAGGCTTAAATCCATGGCCTATTGCTACTACTACATTTGATGATGTTAAGTACAAGGTATTTCAAACAATCCCATGCAACGAGCAGTCAGATAAGGCTCCAGGTACTATCGTAGCTGTAGATAAAGAGGGTATTACTCTAGCCTGCAAGAAGGGTTGTATAAAATTAGTTATAATTCAAGCTCCCGGTAAAGGTCCTGTTAAAGCAGCTGATTTGGCAAGATCTCGAAAAGAAGAATTTTCAGTAGGTAAACAATTTGTCTGAAACTGTATATAAATCAATAGCGACCCCATCTAAAAAAGAGGGTGCTGATAAACGCACTCATTTTGGCTATAAAAGACCCGCAAATGCAAATAAAGGTAAGTTTTCAAAATTCAGAAAACCAGCCTCAAAAGGTCCTAACGTGGCTCAGGGTTCAGCCTCAAGAGCAGCAGCTGCTTTTTGTGTTAATGCTATTGAAGAAGGTAAATCCCTGACTGAAGCACTACCTATGTTTACTAAAGAATTAGATGACAGAGATAGAGCTTTAGTTCAAGAGATTGTTTATGGAACCTTACGCCACAGAAGATTGTTATCTACTACTGTAAATACTCTGTTTGATCACTCAATCAATCAGAGATTTAATGTAGCTAGAACCTTAATTCTATGCGCAATCTACCAGCTTTTATTCACAAGAGCACCAGCTCATGCTGTAGTTGCTGCAACAGTTGGTGCCTGTGAGCTTTGCAAATGCAAGAACTTTACGGGCATGGTAAACGCTGTCCTTCGCAGATTCCTGCGTGAAGGCGCTCATCTTGTACACAGTGCCGATCCATGTGTTGAGCATTCTTTCCCTAAATGGCTGTATGATGAATTAGAAAAAGACTATGGTGCAGAAAAGACTCTTGAAATTATGAAAGAGTCAAATGAGCATGCACCTATGTTCCTACGTGTTGAAAACAGTAAGATTTCAACAGAGGAATACAAAAAATCTTTAGAAGCCTTTTCAATCAACGCATTTACTATTGAACAAAGTCCATGCACTCTGCTTTTAGAAGAGCCTCAGGGTGTTGATAAGCTCCCATTCTTTGATAAAGGTTATATAGCAGTTCAGGACCTTGCAGCTCAGGAGACAGCTCCTTTACTTGAGTTAAAAGATGGAGATCGCGTGCTTGATACCTGCTGTGCTCCAGGCGGAAAGAGTGCTCACATTCTAGATATTTGTCAGAACGTAAAATTAGTTTGCTCTGATGTTGATGCAAAACGACTAGAAAGCGCTAAAAAGAACCTTTTAAGATTAAACAGAACTCCTGAATTTGTACTTGCTGATGTAAGTGAGGATACAAAGCAGTTTGAAGGCACATTTGATAAGATTCTAGTAGATGCTCCATGTTCAGGCACAGGTGTTATCCGCAGACATCCTGACATTAAATGGTTAAGAAGAAAGAAAGACATCGAAAAGCTTATTCAGACACAGGAAAAGATTTTAGACAACGCTTTTTCTCTTCTGAACAAGGGTGGTATTCTAGTTTACACAACCTGTTCAATTCTAAAACAGGAGAATGATGAGCAGATTCAGAAATTCCTTAAAAGACATTCTGATGCAAAACTATTGCCTTTTACAATGAATGGCAAAACCGTTTCTACATATCAGAGACTTCCAGGTGAAGACAATGCAGACGGTTTCTTCTATTCAAGGTTTATAAAAGAATAACTTATGAAGATTATCATTCTTGGATCAGGCGATGTAAGTATCGAGCTTGCAAAATACCTAGTAAATGCAGGCCACGCGGTTACTGTTGCAGACACAGCATCAGAAGCTCTAACTGATATTGCAAATCGTATCGATCTACGTGTTGTAATTGGCAACCCGGCATCCCCTGCAACCTTACGAAGAGCAGGTGCTGAGAATACTGAGCTTCTTGTAGCAACAACTTCAGACGATGAAGCGAATATCACCGCATGCTGCGTTGCTCATTTTCTGTTTAAGATTCCAAGAAAAATTACAAGATTAAGAACTGCAGATTATCTTCAGGAAGTAGACGAACTGTTTGGTCCTAAATCAATTCCTATCGACCATATTATTGCAACAGAGCACTTAATCACTCAGAACATTATGAGTATGATTGAATTACCCGGCGTAAATGCTATCGGCTCATTCTGCGATAACAGAATTATTGTTGCAAACACAAAAGTTGAAATTGGTGGCAAGTTGTTAGGTAAAACCATCAGTGACTTTAATACTTACGAGAGTAAAGCCAGTATCGTAGCAGTTTACCGTGAAGGTAAATATCTGTCAGATTTCCACAAAGATGTTTTCCATATCGGCGATGAAGTTTTCTTCTGCTGCCAGAGAGACAGAGCTTTATCTCAGTTATCAGCTTTAAGAAAACTATCCATTGGTGATAGAAATATCGCCATCTCAGGCGGTACCCACGTTGCAGATTCACTTGCGCGCTCTCTATCTGAAAGATATAGCGTAAAACTCATTGAAGCTGATCCTGCCCGTGCAAAACGATCTGCTTTAGCCTTACATGACACTGACGTTGAAGTATACAACGCAAGTCCTATGGATATGGACTTTATGCGCGAGGAAAACCTCGATACTACAGATTTGTATATCGCTGCCACACCAACTGATGAAACCAACATTATGTCCTCTTTAATCTTAAGAAAAGTGCATAACGTAAAGACATTAGCTTTAATCCGTGGCGATGGTTATGTAGATTTAACCAAGAATGATAACAGTGATATCGATACTGTCGTATTCCCTAAAGAATCTATCATCTCAGCTTTACTGTCTCTGATTAGACAGGAGGGCGTTGAGAATGTTCAGCTCTTCAGACAAGGTAAATCAGAAGCAATTGAGCTAACCTTAGAGGGCTCAAAGTTTACAAGTAAGATTATTGGTAAGAAAGCAGAATCATTAAACCTGCCAAAAGGTGTAACCTTAGGTTTAGTAATAAGAGGCAAAAAGATTTTATCTATCGATTCTGATCTTGTTTTCGAGGATAAAGACAAGGTAATTGCTTTCCTTGATGATCATTCACAGATGAGAAAGCTTGTTAAGTTTTGCCGTCCATTCTCCTTCTGGATCCCAAAGTGGTAACAAATCGTGGTTATTGATTACAGGCTTATTGCAAAACTCTTAGCACCGGCACTATTCCTTTTCGGAATTGTGGCCTTTATTCCTGCTATCTACGCATTCTGTAACGACTCAAAGGCACTGTCTGCTTTCGTGGCAACAGGTATATTAAGTCTTGTGGTTGCTATTATCTGCAGAAGCATAGGTAAAAAAGCAGGACCAAATACCTCTCTTAGAGTGCTGTTCCTGTTTACCACCTCTCTTTGGATCATAGTATCTTTAATTGCCGCAATTCCCTTTTACTATCAGTTACCTGATTTATCTTTTGCACAGGCTTTTTATGAGTCCTGTTCAGGACTTTCAACTACAGGATCAACTGTAATTACTCATATCAGTGAAAGACCTCAGGCAATTCTGCTTTGGAGAGGAATTCTTCAGTATATCGGTGGCGTTGGGTTCGTGGTATTAGCGGTAGTAATTCTGCCTATTTCTGCAATGGGTGGTATGAGTATCTTCAAAACTGAATCCTACTCTTTTGACGGTTCTGCTAAATTTACCCCTCATCTCAAGACAATGGCTATCTCCCTTTTCGTATGGTACCTAGCTATTCTGGTCTTATGCTCATTCTTCTTTGTTGCAGGCGGATTTGATTTATTTAAGGCTGTTGTAACTGCATTAAGTACTGTATCTACTGGTGGTATGGCGCCAATGGATACTCAGATGAATGGAACAGGACCTTTCATTCAGTACACCACAATTTTCTTTATGTTCCTCTCAAGCTGCCCATTTCTGCTAATTCTTGCGTCAATCTCAGGTAGCCCTACTCTGTTCTTTAAAAATCAGCAGGTAAGGGGCTATTTTCTTATTAACTTTACCGTTGCAGTAATTGTTGGAATCTCTTTAATTTGCGTTAATGAGTATGATTTTGAGAAAGCTATGAGAATTGCTTTCTTTAACGTAATTTCCATTACATCGACCACTGGATTCTCCCTTGAGGACTTTACCTTATGGAATCCGCTAGCCTCAAGTCTGTTCCTGTTTATTCTAGCAATTGGCGGCTGTTCAGGATCAACCTCAGGTGGTATTAAAACATTCAGATTGCAGATCTGTTTTTCAATGTTAACCACACAGTTACAGAAACTCTTGCACCCACACATTGTAAGTGAGCCTCGTTTTAACGGAAAAGTAATCGATCCTGATACCTTATCATCTGTAATCACTTTCTTAGTGTCTTATATGATCATTGCGATGATTTCCTGTGTGATAGCCTGTTCATTAGGCTTAGATTTAGGCGACTCGATTACAGCTTCTGTATCATGTCTGTCTAATATTGGACCTGCAATGGGTCCAACCTTAAATCCATCATCAGACTTCAGTAAGATTTCTGACCCATTGTGTATTTTATTCAGCCTGGACATGATCCTAGGCCGTCTTGAGATACTTCCTGTATTACTTTGCTTTACAAGAATGTTCTATAAAAGATAATTCAAATAAAGCCTATTAGTAATATACCCAGAAGTCTATGCTTAGTATTAGCATCCAGGCGATGTTATGAATAGCACAGCCGATTAAACAGAACTTTCTTTCCTTTGCGATTTTAGCTTCTTCCTCGCAATGGATGACTGTTCTGTATGTAGATGCTGCAAGTGGCATCAGAGCAACTGCAACAATCACTGATTCCCATAACTTGTGAGACTGAATGCAGGCAAGCATTGACAGGAAGGCAGATACTGTAAATAGAATCAAAAGGTAAACTGCAGACTTTTTAGGACCAAGTCTTGCAGGAATTGTTTTTTTACCAGATAGTCTATCCTCGGTAATATCACGCATAGACGCTACAAGAAGCACCATAATTGAGTGAAGACCAATTGCACAGGCAAGTAAATAGGTATCAGGGAATACATCCACACCTACACCGCATGAACCTAATACTAAAATCTGAGAGCCGATAACAGCTGCCAGGCCAAAGAAGATAAATACTGCAATATCGCCGAATCCCATATAGCCATAAGCAACGCCAATCGTGTAGCAGATTGCAGCTAAAATTGCCATCACACCTATAAAAATAAACCATGACAGTAAATGGAAATCAGAACCGATTGCCATCAGTAAGGCTACTATACCTGTAGTGCATGACATTAAAGTAACGGTAACTAGTGATTTTCTTAATGAGGTGAGTGAAATTGAACCTATCATTACAGCGCGAATAGGGCCCAAACGGTTAGGTCCATCAGCTTTCTTTAGTGCATCTCCATAATCGTCAGCAAAATTACTTAAAATCTGGAGTAACACACCTGTTACCACAACTAAAAAACCAACAATTAAAGAATAGATTGTTACCTTTCCGTAGTAATAACCTAAACCACAACCCACACCGCAGTTTGTTGATGCAAGCAGCAGTGACTTTACGCGCATTTCGCTAAGCCAATCTTTAAACATTTTTGCCTTTATTAATTTATAAATATAACCAGTAATCAACTATTAAAATCAAAACCCAAATGAAATCAATTAAACAGCAACAAAGCATCAACAGATTGAATCTAAGCTTCAATTTATTAGTTTTATTCTTATACTTCAAGATATTATAAAGCAAACTAATCATTGGTAAGTAACCAATTATGATAAGAATTGCCTCGACTGCTCTATGAGATGTGGTACACGCTAAAACTGAGAAAAATAAAGAAGCAACGAATACACCTATTAAGTAAACTGTCGAAATTTCATACTTTAAAAGTTTGGTAAATGATTTTTTTAAAGCTGCTTTTTCTGGTTTATAATAACGCATTTCACTTACGAACAGAATCATCAGTGAGCTGAGTGCTGTTGAAAAACCTAAAAAATAAGTATCAGGATAAATATCTGTTACATATTTAGAAGAGCAGACAATCATAAGCTGAGAACCTACAATTGATGACATTGCAAAAACAAAGAAAATAGTATGGGCACTAATACCATCATAAATTGTTTTTGTGGTAAAGCTAAATACCAAGGTCAGCAATACACAGATAACGCAGATAAAGATGAACCATGACAGGGTCTGAATATTTGAGCCCATAGACAGGTAAATTGCTATACCGCCAAAAATTGTAGTAAGCAATGTTACGATAGCCATTCTCTTTCTTAAGCCTGTAAGAGATATTTCTCCAATCATAATAGGAGAAACAATTCCTTCATTTTTCTCTTTTCTGTGCTTTCTGTAGGCTCTTGAATAATCTAACGAATAGTTACACAAAGCCTGAATACCAATACCAGCAAAGATAATGCTAAGGGCAATAACAAAAGTTGAGCAGGTAAAATGACCGTAATAAAAGCCTAAGGCGCAGCCGACAGAACAGTTAGAAAAAGCTACCAAGAGTGAGATTAAACGGGAATTTAGCAGTATTTCTTTAAACATTTGAAAATTCTTAATTATTAATTCTGCAATTATTCTAATTGATATTTGCTATATTTTTGAGATTTTTTGGAAAAATAAGAAATCTTCTTTAACCACATGTATAATTTGTGATGTATTTGTAGTTTTGGAGAAAAATATGCTATTTGACGACCCAGCTTTACGTCAACTAAAAAACAATTTTGAAAATGACAAAGTAAAAAAAGAAGGTTATGTAAAAGCAACCGACCGCGGTTTTGGTTTCCTAGAAGTAGAAAGAGAATCATTTTTTATTACACCTAACGACATGAGAAATGTTGTAAATGGTGACAGAATCACAGCTGTTATCGAAACAGACGATACCGGCAAAACAAGAGCAATTCCAGAGAAGATTGTTGAGCCTTATTTAAAGAGATTCGTTGCAAAAGTACTATTCATTCAAGGTCGAATCAACATTATCCCTGATCATCCTAATATCAATATCAGAATTCAGGCCGACGATAAGCGTGCGGATAAATCTGCAAAACTTCAAAACGGTGACTGGGTTATCTGTAATCTGACTGCACATGCCTTAAAAAGCAGATTCTTCAAAGCTACTGTAGACGAGTTCATCTGTTCTAAGGACGATCCAAAGGCTCCATGGACAGTAAGCTTAAGAAAGTACGATCTTCCACTTGAAGAGCCAAAAGATCAGGAATTTGATTTTAAAGAGACCTCTCTTCCAAGACAGGATCTTACAGACATTCCATTTGTAACCATAGACTCAGCTCATACTGAGGATATGGACGACGCCTTATTTATTCAAAAAGAAGGTGACTGCTACGTGCTGTATACAGCAATTGCAGACCCTACAGGTTATATTCAGGAAGACTCTCAGTTCAATCAAATTGCATCACATAGAGCATTCTCTATTTATCTTCCTGGTAAAGATATCGATATGCTTCCTAGAATTCTATCTCAGAACCTTTGCTCACTTCGTCAGGATGAAACAAGACCTGCGTTAGTTGGCATTATGACAATTGACGCTGAAGGCAAGCTTCTTGAGGATAAGACCGAGTTTATGTTAGCAACTATCAAGTCTCAAGGTAAGATGATTTATAACGAAGTATCTGACTATCTAGAAGGTATTGAAGGCGCAACTTTTAAGCCAACTGATAAGATTAAGGAGATCCTAGATTTATTAGTTGAGTTTACAAAGGTAAGAGATGCCTATAGAGCAAAGCATGCTGCAACCTTTAAAAACCGTCCTGATTACGAATTCGTATTAAAGGATAACGGCGCCCTTGACCATATTGAAACTAATTACAGACGAATTGCAAATCAGATCGTCGAAGAGTCTATGATTGTTTCAAACGTAGCTGCAGGCAGCTTCCTTGCTAAAAAGATAAACAGCGGTATCTTTAATATTCACCGTGGCTTTGATATGCAAAAGAAGAAGGATATTATCGACCTTTTAGAAAAAGAGCATTGTCCTTTCAATGAAGACAAGCTTGATACTATTGAAGAGTACAACTCTATCAGAAGATTTGCCATCGAGCATGATAACGACTACTTAGATAGCAGAATCAGAAAGCTTCAGGAGTACTCTGAAATTGGTATCGCTCCAGGCCCTCACTATGCCTTAGGCGTTGAAAATTATGCAACTTGGACCTCTCCAATCAGAAAGTATGGTGATATGGTAAACCACCGTCTGTTAAAGGCTGTGATTGTTGGTACTGCACATCCAACTCTTCCTGATGAAGAAATTCTTAAGATCATGAATGAAGCACGTCGTACCAATCGTATGGCAGAGCGCGATGTAAGAGACTGGTTATACGTTGAGTTCCTCGAGCCTGAGATTGAAAAGAAGACTGCATTTGAAGGTACTATCTTTGATATTTCACGTGGCGGATTAAAGGTTCTTTTAGATGATAACGGTGCTATGATTTTCGTTCCATTCTCCTACATCAGCGAAAGCAAAGAGTATCTAACCTTACAGGGTGATACAGGAGAGGCTTTTGTAAATGGCGAAGTTGTAAAGAGACTTGGCGATAAGATTAAGATAAAGATTGTTGAAGTAAACAAGGAAACAAGATCAGTAATCGGTGCTCCTGTAGAGTCTTTTGGTGGTCTTATCCTTCCTGATCCATACGCACCAAAGCGTCCACATGGTAAATTCAATAAAAGAAGATAGTTTTTATCGTTAATAAATTCAAAGGGGCCTATAGTAGGCCCCTTTATCAATTTGTATTCAGTTTATTCTTCAATACCGCTTTGCTTAATCAGGGCATCTACAGAAGGCTTTCTGCCACGGAATTCTTCGAAGTTCTTTAATGGGTCAGAAGCGCCACCACAGGCTAGAATCAATTCTTCAAATGACTTACCAGTCTGCTTGTCAAAAATACCTTTTTCCTCAAATAATGAAAAAGCATCTGCAGCTAATACTTCAGCCCATTTATAACTGTAGTAACCAGCTGCATAACCGCCTGCAAAGATATGAGAGAAACTGTTAGGGAATCTGCTGTCTTTGAAGCTTGGAGTTACTGCTACCTGCTCTCTTACTTCATTTAGAATTTCAAATATTCTGGCCCCCTTTGACTTGTCATATTCAAGGTGAATTCTAAAGTCAAATAAGGCAAACTCAATCTGGCGAAGCATTCCCATTGCTGATTCAAAGTTTTTAGCAGCTAAAAGAGCATCTAGCTTCTCTTTTGGAAGAGGCTTTCCTGTCTTTACATTAGATGATAGGAATTTTAGAACTTCCTCCTGCCATGCAAAGTTCTCATTAAACTGACTTGGAAGTTCCACTGCATCCCAAGGCACACCATTGATACCAGATACTGCTGAAATATCAATTTTTGTTAATAACTGATTTAGTGTGTGGCCAAACTCATGGAACATGGTTAGAACTTCATCATGAGTAAGCTCTGTAATATTGCCATTTACCGGACGTGTAAAGTTGCATACTAGATATGCAACAGGCAACTGAAGAGCACCATCATAGCGATAACGACGAGTTAAACACTCATCCATCCAGGCGCCACCTCTTTTACCAGGACGTGCGTACAGATCCATAAATAAAGAACCAATACGTGAACCGAACTTATCTTCATATACATCATAGCATTTTACGTTCTCATTCCATACATCAACACCAAAACGCTGTTTTATGCTGATGCCATATAGGCGATGAGCGCATTCGAACATGCCTTCAATAACTTTGTCCTCTGGAAAATAAGGTCTTAATTCTTCCTGAGAAAAAGCATACTTCTCCTGTAACAGTTTCTCTGAATAGAAAGAAACATCCCAAGGCTTTAAATCATCGCATCCATTTTCTTTTGCGTACAGACGTAACTGATGAACTTCTTTTTCTCCCTGCTTGTGAGATTTTTTAGCTAGATCTTCAAGGAAACTTACAACTGTTTCAGGGGTGTCGGCCATCTTAGTTGCTAAAGATAAGTGCGCATAGGTTTTAAAGCCTAATAATTTTGCTCTTTCATCACGTAAGGCTAAAATCTCCTCCATGATTGGAGCATTATCCCATTTACCCGCATTAGGACCGATTTCAGAAGCACGTGTGCTGTAAGCTACATAAAGTTCCTTACGTAACTCTCTATTTTCACAATATTGTAAAAATGGAATGTATGATGGCATCTCTAGGGTAAAGATATAACCTTCTTTTTTCTGCTGCTCAGCTTCACTTCTAGCAAGTTTTAGTGCACTCTCAGGTAACCCCTTTAGCTTATCTTTATCAGTAACATGTAAAGTATAGCCATGAGTAGCATCAAGCACGTTATTTGAGAACTTTGACTGTAACTCAAATAATCTTGAAATAATTTTTGCGTCCTTTTTCTGATCTTCTTCACTTAAATCAATACCAGACAGTTTAAAATCTCTAATAGAGTTTTTTATAGCCTTCTGCTGAGGCTGAGACAGACGACCGAAAGCATCAGACTGTTCAATCTTCTTTAAAACATCAAAATAAGGCTTATATTGGCCTGCCCATGAGCTGAACTCAGCTAATAAAGGCAGACACTCGTCGTGAGCTGTTCGAAGTTCTGGAGTGTTGTTTACTGAATTTAGATGTGATACGACAGACCATACTTTTGATAAATCATCATCAGCTTCTTCAACAGGCGCTATCACATTATCCCAGGTTGGCTCATCTTTTGACTTTTCTGAAACATCAATCATTACGGATTTACATTTCTCAATAACCTTGGTTAATGCCTCTTTTACGTGCTCAGGCTTTACAGCTGAGAACTCTGGCATACCACTATAGTTAATTAGAGGATTTGAAGAAGTTTGATTTTCCATTATTTTTCCCTTTCATTACATTTATAGTCTTATTTTACTATGAATTTAAGTCTATTTTGATACGGCTTTTTGTATGTGCTAAGATCTCATTAAAGATTTTTTTGCCCGCGTTTATATCTTGTAAATGGGGGCTACTTCGGCAGTTTTCGATATGTCAGATCAAAATAATATTTTTGAAAAAAGAGTGAATGCTTTATGCCTGCTCTTAGAACAACTAAACCTAGATGCTCTCATTGTTAATCACGATGACGAGTACTTATCTTATGAATTAAATCCTGATGAAGAAAGAATTAAATACATTTCTGGATTTTCAGGAAGCGCAGGTTACGTANTAATTGCAAGAAACTTCAATAGCGAACTGACCGACAAAGGAATTATCCTAAAAGACCGGAACAACGAGAAAGAATACAGAGCNACAAAAAACTGTGCTGTATTCGTAGACGGACGTTATGTAGTTCAGGTAAAAGAACAGATTGATGAGAATATCTTTGATAACTTCGATTTTGCATCTGTAACTCCAAGCAGCTGGTTAAGCGCAATAATGCCTAAAAACTCAAATGTAGGCATAGACTTAAACTGCATCAGCTATCAGGAATACCTAAAGATTAAAGAAGAACTTGANAACTTCAATATCAACCTGCAGCCTACAAACGAGAATCTAATCGATACTATCTGGAATGACAGACCAGAACCAACAATCTCAGAGATTATGATTTTCCCTGACGAATACAATGGCTGTCCTAGTCCTCAAAAGAGACAGCAGATAGCAAAATCTCTAAGAGATAAAGATCTTGATGCTACAGTTATCTGCGATCCGGAGAGCATCTGCTGGTTACTGAATATCCGCGGTAAAGACAGAGAGTTTTTACCTATCATCAACTGTAAAATGGTTGCTTACTCTAACGAAGCGTTAGAGTGGTATATAAACATTAACCACTTCAAAGATGACAATACTCTAGAGCAGCTTCAAGAACATATCGGTCACATAGACATTTTNCCTGAAGATAAGTTCAATGACGTAATTGAAAGATTATGCTCATCATCATGTACGGTATATGTCGATCCTGAAAGCACAAATGCCAACACCATGCTTCACCTCTATAAAGGTGGTGCGCGAGTAATTGAAGGAATTGGTCTTTGCCAGCTTCCAAAAGCCTGCAAAAATCACATCGAAATTGCTGGTGAGTACAAGGCTCACATCAAAGACGGAATTGCCATGTGCCGCTTCCTGTCATGGCTAGACAATCTGACTTTATTAGATAGCCAGACTGAAAACGATGATTCATTCATAAGACGCGTTGAAAACACAACTGAGGCCGATCTTGCAGACCGCGCTCTTAATTTCAGAAAAGTAGAAGTAGGCTTTATTGAATCGTCTTTTGCAACAATTTCTGCACTAGGACCAAATGCAGCGATGTGTCACTACAATCACATCAATGAAAAAGAACCTCGCAAACTTGGTCGTGACAGTATATATCTTATTGACAGTGGTGCGCACTTTATTGAAGGAACCACTGACATTACAAGAACAGTTCTAGTAGGTCCTCATCTTAGTGATGAAATCAAAAAGATGTACACTTTGGTACTAAAATCTCATATTGCACTAGCGACATTAATCTTCCCAAAAGGAACCTCAGGCCTGCAGATTGATGCAATTGCACGTCGTCCTTTATGGGATAACGGCGTGGACTTTGCTCACGGTACAGGTCACGGTGTAGGACATGTATTATCTGTACATGAAGGCCCACAATGTATTTCTTCAAGAAGATCAACCATTCCTCTAGTTCCTGGAATGGTAATCTCTAACGAGCCTGGCTATTACAAAGAAGGTGAGTACGGTATTCGTTTAGAAAACCTGTTAGTTGTACTACAATGTACTCAACCAGGAATGCAGCATATGTTATGCTTCTCCCCACTAACATTGGTTCCTTTTGACAATNGATTCATAGTCAAAGAGTTGTTGTCACAAAATGAAATTGAGTGGCTTAACAATTATCACCAAAATGTTAATAATGTAATTACTAATGCAGCGACTTCATTAACTGAAAATGAAGTTACCTGGCTTGCTAAAGCAACTAAAGCAATTTAGGAGTAACTAATGCTATTTTGGAAAAAGAGTCTTCCTGGCTCTTTATATTGTCAGACAAGACTTCAACAGCTACCAACAATTCCTGTTGATTCATCTTCATATAATATTTTAGAGACTCCAACTCGTTGCTTTAGTAGAGTATTAGAACTTATTGCCAGTGCAAAAGAAAGAATTATGATTACAGCTCTATATCTTCAGGATGATGAAGTAGGCAGAAAGGTACTCAATGCTTTATATGAAGCAAAAGCTAAAAATCCAAAGCTGTATGTACGTGTATATGTTGATTTCCACAGAGCTCAGAGAGGACTTATCGGTAAAGGCCCATCTTTAGGTAATTCAGAGCTTTACTACAGCCTTGCAAAAGATTGCGAGACACCACCTGCAGTTTATGGNGTTCCTGTAAAAAGACGTGAAATCTTTGGCGTTATGCACCTAAAAGGCTTCGTCTTTGATGACACTGTTTTATATACAGGAGCAAGTATAAATAATGTATACATGGATTTTGACGGTAAGTATCGTTTAGACAGATACCACGAGATACATTCTAAAGATCTTGCTAATGTTATGTGCGCCTACGCAACTAACGCTTTCCATCCAAACTATGCTGTACAGGACTTTTCACAGGAAAAAGTTAAACCTGCAAAAGAGATGCGCGATGAAATTAAAGAGTTACGTCGCCACTTAACAAATGTCCAGTACACCTTTAAAAATGAGAAAATCCACGATTACCAGATTGGTTTAACCCCACTTGCAGGTCTTGGTAAAAAAGCCAACCAGTTAAACCGTGCTGTAATGTGGTTATTAGGTGCAGCTAGAGAAAAACTGTTTATCTGCACTCCTTACTTTAACCCACCGAAGATTGTATCTCAGGCAATTGAGAATGCTCTTGCCCGTGACGTTACCGTTACACTGGTAGTTGGAGCAAAAAGAGCAAATGACTTCTTTATCAGAGAAGGAGAAAACTTCTCTCCAATTGGTGCAATTCCATACATCTATGAGCAGAATCTAAAAGACTTTGTAGAAAAGAATCAGGAATACATCAATCAGGGCTTACTAAAGATCATGCTATGGGAAGATGGTAACAACACTTACCATGTAAAAGGCATGTATATCGATAACAACATGGCTTTAATTACNGGTAACAATCTCAATCCAAGAGCATGGAGCCTGGATTTAGAGAATGGTATTGTTATTTCCGATCCATATCATCAGCTAAATGAAAAGTTCAGTCATGAACAGCAATATCTTCTAAAACATACTAAGCAGATTAAAACTCCTGCTGATTTGGAAAGCTTTGAAAACTACCCTGAAGAAGTACAGAAGATCTTAAAGAAGGTTAAGAGACTTAGGGCTTCAATCTTCATTAAACAATTGTTGTAAAAAACTATGGCCTTTAGTGACGATACATTTTATTCAAGCACTGATATAACCACTTTAAAAGGGTTAGGGCCTAGCTATACTAAAAGCTTTTATAAAAAGGGGTTCTATAATCTTTTTGATCTCCTTTTAGACTTTCCTTTTAAATATCTTGATCAGACTAAAATTTCTCCAATTGCATCGATCACTCCTGATGGCNGATATTACTTTTTAGATGCTCATATTACCCGGGTACAGCTGATTCAGAAGAATCGCATGAACATCCTTAAAGTGCATTTAATGGATACAACAGGAACAATTGAGGCTGTATTCTTTAACCTTTACGCAAATCAGATAAAAAACTACGTAAATGGCGCAAGGGTTTTAGCATTTGGTCCTGTAAAAAGAAACAATTACAACAACAGCATCAATATAACTCAGCCTACAATCACATTTCTGAATGAGGATGATATTGTAGAGACACAGGACAGAATGACTCCTGTTTATCATGCTGTAGAGAAAGTTCCTCAGGCTTCTATCAGAAAAACTATCAATGGCATACTGCAGAATTTAAAGGCAATGCCTATGCAGGAACTGCTTCCTGCAGAACACAATCCTTTTAAATTAAGCTTTAACGAGGCTTTAGATTTAGTTCATTACCCTTATCCTCTTGAGGATCCAAAAGCTAAATTTCTAAAAGAAAAGACTGATGCCTTCAAACGAATCTGTTTTGAAGAGTTGATTGCTTATCAGTTAACTCTGTTGTCTTTAAAAAAGAAAAACATAAACCATAAGAGTATCAGCCTTAAAAAAGAGTCCAATCTTATCAGTGACTTTTTAAAATCCCTGCCATTTACTCTGACTAATGCGCAGCTGCGTTCTTTCAATGAGATAAGTCAGGATTTAGAAAAAGACATTCCTATGCTGCGTCTCTTACACGGCGATGTGGGTACAGGTAAAACATTAGTCGCTGTATTAGCCTGTCTGCAGGCTACTGCATCAAAGCAACAGTGCGTGCTTTTAGCTCCTACAGAACTTCTGGCAATGCAGCATTTTAAAAAGATTGATGATTTACTCAAGAACTTTGGAATAAAAACTGTTTTAATTACATCATCAGTAAAAGGCAGCAAAAGAACAGAAATTCTCGAGCAGATTAAATCAGGTGAGGCTCAGGTAATAGTTGGAACACACAGTGTTTTCCAGGCCGAGGTAAACTACCATAGCCTTGCTCTTGCCATTATCGATGAGCAGCATCGTTTTGGCTTAGACCAGAGGCTGTCACTTTTAAGAAAGGCTCCCTCTGGTATCAATTTACATCAGCTTGTAATGACCGCAACTCCTATTCCAAGAACATTGCAGCTTGCTCTATTCTCTGATCTGGATGTGTCATCTTTAGACGAACTTCCAAAAGGCAGAAAGCCTATCGTTACAGCAGTGGTTTCTGAAGACAAGAAAGCAGACATCTATGCTAGACTTCGCGAAGTATGCACTCAAGGCACACAGGTGTACTGGGTATGTCCTAATATTGAAGAAACCGAAGATGATAACTCAAGTGTCAAAACTGCTTTTAAAGATTTAAAAAAAGCTCTTCCAAATCTAAAAATTGCCCTGTTGCATGGACAGCTCTCCTCTACCGAAAAGCAGAAAATTATGAAAGGCTTTTTAGAGGGCGAATACAACATATTAGTATCCACTACCATTATTGAAGTGGGTGTAGATGTTCCAAATGCATCTATAATTATTATTGAAAGTGCTAATAAATTGGGTTTAGCTCAATTACATCAGCTAAGAGGTCGTGTAGGTAGAGGCGCTAAAGAATCATATTGTATTCTAATGTATCAAAAGAAGGAAGATGATCTAAATCCAATCTCTATGCAGCGACTGAATATCATGAAAAGCACCAATGATGGATTTAAGATTGCAACCGAGGATTTGAAATTAAGAGGTCCAGGTGAAGTATTAGGACAAAAGCAGACCGGTTTTGATTTATTTAGAATTGTTGATGTAAATAGAGACTTTGAACTTATCGATGACGCAAGAAAAGCAGCCATTGATATAATCAATAACGACGAAACCAACACAAAAGCACTAATAACCCGTTGGTTCCCCGGCTTTAAGGTATGACGGACTGACTATGGCATTAAGAGCAAATTTACGCACTTCCTCTAAAAAAGGCTTTGTACAAAAAGTTCTTAAATATGTTTTTATTGCTTTATTTCTACTTGCAGCTGTTGTGATTGGAAGTGTTCTATATTTCAATAATCAGAATATTAAAGCCCCTTTACTTAAGCTTATTTCAGAAAGAACAAGTCTTGACATCAATTGCAACAAGATTGAATTTTCTGCTTTATACCCTAACNTATTAAAAGTTGAAGACGTTACCATAGGTAAAANCCACATTGATGAAGTTTATGCTGAATATGATTTAGAAAGCCTGGTCAGAGCAAATACCCTTAAGCTCAAATATTTCTATTGCCGAGGAGTTAAACTCAACGATGACGATTTAACTACCTTAAAAAAAGAGCGTTTTTCCTTTAAATCCATTCAAATCGATAAATTCGATTTAGTTGATATTCCTTTTAAAACCAGAAGTTTAGATGCACAGAATGCAACATTAAGTGCAGATAAAACATCTATAGATAATAACGGAAATTTAACTTTTGATACAGCAAAGCTAAGCTTTGCTCAAGGAACTATCGACGAAATCATCCTAAAGAAATTTAGTGTAAATCTAACCCAGAGCACTGATGTATACAATCTTACCGATTTAAATACTCAGATTTATGGCGGTAACATCAGTGCTGACTTAAGTATTGATAAAAAAACACATGCCTTAGTGTTTTCAAGGCTCAATATCAACAACATTATCTTTAAAGATTACAAAGCTATAAGCGAAAAATACAATATCTACGCACCTGAAGCTTTTGTATCAAATTCAGTATTAGTCCTGCCAAAAGAAAATCTGCTGCTAGGACAAGTAACGGGTGAAATCAAAGATTTGAGCCTTGCCAATTCAAAGGTTTTATTAGATTTTAATGGCAACGCAAATGAAATCTCAAAGCCAAATATTCAGCTTACCGCAAGCAAATCGCGAGTTATCGCACATTTAAAACCTGAAAGCATCAATCTCAAGCTTGATGGAAATATCTTTGAAGGACACTACAGCTTTGATGCTGACTATTCATTAGATTTAGANGGTTACAATCTGAATATCAACAATATTGAGATTAAAGATACTAAACTTGAGCCAACAGCAAAGCTTGCAGAGTACCTTACAAACGCAGCCTACGATTACAACACTTACATTAAAAAGGCTGCAATTTCCAATTGTGAGTATGTCTCTAATGTAGACAGTTTTCCTCTTACAGCTAAAAACGTTAACTTTACGGCAAGCAATTACTGTTTTGACAAAGACAAAAGAGAACTAAAAGGCTTTAATGGAGAGGCAAAACTTTATATTGATAGTGCATACTATAAAGATCTTTTCATCAATAAAATAACTCTTGAGTCCACCTTAAATGACAGCATCTTTACCTTAAAGGCTCCTGAAATAAAACTAGGTGATTCTACCCTTTTTGCAAATTACAACTTTGATTATGAGAAGAAACTATCAAGTTTTACTGCCAAAACAGATAGCTTTGATATAAGCAGATTAAATTCAGGCCTTTTCAATTACCTGTTCAATGGCAAGTTGTCTTTTGACATCAACTTAATAGGATCACAGACTCCAGAAAAAACTGGTTGTTCTGACGAGACTCTAATGAGTCATGAAAATGTTATCCCACCTTATGCAAAAGAAGGTTATGGAGCAAGTCTTCAACAAAATACAAATCACTTCTATCTGTCAGATATGTACGTAAATGGCTACATCAAAGCAAAAGGTAATTCCTCATTACTAGTGTCAAGACTTGGTATTGATTTGCTTAATGGCGGAGAAATGCACGATTACATGCTGAATACAGAGCAGATGCTAGATGCTATATCTTCAGGTGATTTAGGTCTATACAACCTTGATTACAACGCCACAATCACCAATAGCGTTGCAAAATTCAAGTTAAAGACAGGTCTTACAACCTCTCATTTAACCTCTGTAGGAACATTTGATTTATCAACTAATACTCTGAAAACTAAGGCTACCTTAGTGTCACTAGCCAAAGACAGTGTAACCAGAATTATCATAAAAGGGGCATTAGGAGAGCTTACCTATTATGTAAATGCTATTACCAGAGGCGAGATAAGGCCTGGTATTAACATAAAAGGTACAGATATTATCTACCCTTCAGATAAGAGTTTAGAAAAAGAAACATCTAATAAAACAGAAGACTCAAAAGAGGATGAGTCTGAAGAGAATAATGGTCTTGAGATACAGAGTAATTCTTTAGAATAATTTATGAAGGTAAAAGGTAAGGCACTTTGGCCTTACCTTTTAAACCTGATTAAGACTTTTCTGATACCTTGATGGTAATTGAAGGTTTCTTTTTGGTCTGAATTAAATCATCTGAGCCTAGTGTTGAACCAGTAACATTAGCAAGGTAAACCATAAAGCTTGGAACCTCATCTGACAGGCCTGAACGGACTACACCTAATGAAGCTGTAAACTCTGCTCCTAAAAGCACAATCCACCATGAAACGTAAATCCAGATAAACAGAACAGGAATTACAGCAATTGCGCCATAAATTGCTTCATAGTTTGAGAAATTCAGGATAAACACAGAGAAGATCTTTTTAGAAACCTCAAAAGCCACTGTCACGAAGATTGCGCCTAAAAGTGCATCCTGGAATTTAACTCTTACTCTGGGAACGATGATATACAGGGCTGTAAGCACACCACACTCGATTACGATTGGAAACACAAAGTAAGCAATCATAAGAGGAATACCAATCGAGGCTTTACTTGTAATTGCAAAGCTCATTACTTTTGAGAAGATCCAGATAATAATGCCTAGTGCAACAGGACCTAATGTNAACAGAGTCCAGTAGATGGCAAGCATGGTACCTAACTTTCTTCTGCCACCTCTCCAGATCCTGTTTAAACACTGGTCAATAGAACGTACCAGCAGAAGGGAAATCAGGAAGAAAGCAGCTGTACTTGTTACAGTAAGCTTACCAGCATGGTCAACAAAGGTTCCCACATAGTTGCTTAAATTCTCTGCAAATACAGGCATAAAGTTATCTTTAACAAATAACTTTAATGATTCACGAACATCTTCAAAAGAAGGAAAAACTGCAAATACATAGAAGCAGACACTGATTGCAGGTATCAACGCTAAAATTGATGTGAATGATAAAGCGGAGGCTTCAAGACCGATTGAATCTCTTTTTACTCGTCCTAAAAAGTATAAATATAGTTCTTTCACATTTTCTCCACTTTTTTATTATTCTAGGGTATTTTTTTGGAAACTCACTTTAGTTTTCCTAGAAAGATTTTACTAAAAATCCTTGCATTAGTCTGTTTCCAAAACAAAATTATTCTAAACAAACAATAATATACGCACCATTTGTATATTTTTTTAAATCTTTTTTTTTTAAAAATGTTAGTTAGCTCAAAAATAAGCTAAAATAACGCATATTCTTTACTAAGCAACTCGACTTATCCGAGTCATTATCATCATTACAGGTTATCAAAATGGATGTTCAAAAGATCCGCAACATTGCTATTATTGCCCACGTTGACCACGGTAAAACTACACTAGTTGATAAATTATTACGCCAGTCAGGTACTCTTGATCGTAACGAATTAGGCCAAGAGCGCGTAATGGATTCAAACGATATCGAAAAAGAACGTGGTATTACAATTCTATCTAAAAATACCGCTATCAATTGGAACGATTACCGCATTAACATCGTAGACACACCAGGCCACGCTGATTTCGGTGGTGAGGTTGAGCGCGTTATGTCAATGGTTGAATCAGTATTACTACTTGTTGACGCTGTTGACGGTCCTATGCCTCAGACAAGATTCGTAACTCAAAAGGCATTCGCTGCAGGTTTAAAGCCAATCGTTGTTATCAATAAGTGCGACCGTGAAGGCGCACGTCCTGATTGGGTTATCGATCANGTATTCGACCTGTTTGATAACTTAGGTGCAACTGATGAGCAGTTAGACTTCCCTGTTGTTTACGCATCCGCATACCAGGGCTGGGCAACTCTAGATTTAGATTCTCACGGCGACACCATGGAGCCTTTATTCCAGACTATCGTTGACCGTGTAAGCCCACCAGAGGCTGACCTTGATGGTCCATTCCAGATGCAGATTTCATCATTAGACTTTACTTCATACGTTGGTGTTATTGGCGTTGGTCGTGTAAAGCGTGGTGTTGCAAGAGCAAATCAGCCAGTAACCATCATCGATAGAGATGGACAGACACGTACAGGCAAGATTGGTCAGGTTCTAGGTTACCTAGGCCTAAGAAGAACCCAGGTTGAAAGCGCAGGAGCTGGTGACATTATTGCAGTTACTGGTCTTGGTGAATTAAAGATTTCAGACACCATCTGTGATCCAACTGCTGTGGAGGCACTACCAGCTTTATCTGTCGATGAGCCAACAGTTTCTATGAACTTCTGTGTAAACAATTCTCCATTTGCTGGTCGTGAAGGTAAATTCATTACTTCGAGAAACATCGAAGAGAGATTACGCGAAGAATTAGTTCACAACGTAGCATTACGTGTTGAAGCTACAGAGGATACCGACAGATTTAAGGTATCAGGTCGTGGTGAATTACACTTATCAGTTCTTATCGAAGAAATGCGTCGTGAAGGCTACGAGTTAGCAGTTTCGCGTCCNGAGGTTATTCTTCACAAAGAAGGAGGTAAGACTCTAGAGCCATATGAGGTTCTAACTCTTGATTTACAAGAAGAGCACCAGGGCCCTGTAATGGAAGAATTAGGTTTACGTAAGGGTGAACTAAAGAACATGGTTCNAGANGGAAAAGGCCGTGTACGTTTAGACTATAGAATCCCTGCTCGTGGCTTAATCGGTTATCAGTCACTATACATGACCTTAACTTCAGGTACCGGTTTAATGTACCACACTTTCGACAGCTATGATGAGTATGTTGGTGGCACCATCGGTGAGAGACAAAACGGTGTACTAATCTCTAACGATACAGGTAAGGCTGTTCCATACGCATTATGGTTCCTACAGGAGCGTGGTCGTCTATTCGTAGAACCAGGTGAAGAGGTTTACGAGGGCGAGGTTATCGGCTTACACGTAAGATCAAATGACTTAACTGTTAACCCTCTAAAGACTAAGAAGTTAACAAACGTTCGTGCAGCAGGTTCTGATGATAACATCATCCTGACCCCTGCTGTTAAGATGAGCTTAGAGCAGTCTCTAGAATTCATCAACGAAGACGAATTAGTTGAGGTTACACCTGTAAGCATTCGTATCCGTAAGAAGAACCTATCAGAGACTGATCGTGTTCGTGCATTCCGTGCAGCTGG
>JGI24712J26585_10000640_pt1 | contig 29920 bp, 25 predicted proteins | sample BioPla3DNA2_FD_26585 | JGI IMG/M metagenome (IMG submission 26585)
AGCCGCCTGGTGGATGAACGACCATATTGACGGAATAACCCGCCACTTGACCGATCTGGCAAATCTGGGAGTGCTGGGCAGGTTTATCGGCATGGTAACCGACAGCCGCAGCTTTCTGTCCTATTCCCGGCATGAATACTTTCGGCGGATCATGTGCGATTTTATCGGCAATTTGGTTCAAACCGGTGTGTATCCCTTTGACATGGATATTCTCCCGGAAATAGTAAGGGGAATCTCCTACAGAAACGCGAAGGAATACTTTAAAGTAATATAATGTCCACTGAACAAATGCTTTCCCATTATGCATTTGATTGACTGCCTGAATGAATTTGGCGATAACACGCCCCAATTCCATTGCGCTGCAAAAAGGCACTAATATATAACAGGAGAACAGAATATGAAGAGATACATGGTATATGACCAGGTGAAGAAGACCGGCATTATCGCCGTAATCCGCGCGGAGGATTCGGAGGAGTGCCTGAAGCTGGTTGACGCGGTCGTACAGGGCGGGATACGTAATGTTGAGATAACTATGACCGTGCCGGGCGCGATAGACATTATCAAGCATATCACATCCATATATGGGGATAACAGCCCGCTGCTGCTGGGCGCCGGAACGGTACTGGATTCGGAAACGGCGCGCCTTTGCATCCAGGCGGGAGCTCAGTTTATTGTCAGCCCCATGCTGAGTATAGAGATAATAAAGCTCTGCAACCGATATGTCACAGCCGTTATTCCCGGCGTGATGACCATAACTGAGGCCGTTACCGCCATGGAATACGGCTGCTCCATGGTAAAGCTGTTTCCCAGTGACATATTCGGACCGTCCATCATAAAAACCTTTAAGGGGCCGCTCCCCATGCTGGACTTTATCCCCACCGGGGGTATCAAACTAAAAAACGTTGGTAAATGGATAAGCTCGGGAGCAGCCGCCGTGGGTGTGGGCAGCGATCTTACAGACAGCGGCGGAAGTTATTCCGCTGTCACTTCCAAAGCAAAGAAATATTTAAGAGCGGTAGTAGACGCAAAGGTAAGTCTTCTTAACAAGGAGATGTGAGATGCTTATGCCAAAAATCGTAACCTTCGGTGAAATCATGATGCATCTTCAGCCTCCGGCACATAAAAGGCTTATACAGGCTGATGCTTTTTCAGCCTGCTTCGGAGGCAGTGAGGCAAATACCGCCGCGGCCCTGGCTCAATGGGGTGAAGCTGCCTCACTTGTCACAATGCTCCCGGATAATGCGCTGGGTGACGCCTGCTTAAGAAGACTCAGAGCCATGAATGTAGACACATCCCACATAATTCGCGGCAACGGGCGCATGGGATTATACTTTACAGAAAAAGGGGCTTCTCAGAGGCCCTCCCAGGTCATATATGACCGGGAGTATTCGGCTTTTTCACAGATGGGTCCGAAAGAAATCGACTTTGAAAGGGTTTTCAAGGGTGCCGACTGGTTTCATTTTTCGGGAATAACCCCCGCTTTGGGGAACAACATATATAATCTCACAGAGACCGCCGTAAATATCGCCCGTCGTCAAGGGCTGAAAGTATCCTGCGATTTCAATTTCCGCTCATTGCTCTGGAGTGCCGGCCGGGCCCGGGAAATCATGTCCCGGCTTATCAGAGGCATTGACCTGTTGGTAATAAACGAAAACCAGGCAGAAGAAGTCCTTGGTATCAAAACCGGCGGCCTGCACGAGACAGCGGTGGAGCTTTGCCGCCGATTTCATTTAGAAAAAGCCGCAATAACCCGGCGGCGCACCCTTTCAGGTGAGGTAAGCAAGTTTTCAGCCCTGCTATATGAGGGCGGAGAGTCTTTCCAGTCTCGCACCTATTCAATCTTCATGATTGATAAAATAGGCGGAGGGGACGCCTTTTCAGCCGGGATTATTTACGGCACCCTAAATAATAAAAGCCCTCAGGAAACAGTGGACTTTGCCGCGGCGGCGGCTTGCTGCAAGCATACCATTGAGGGAGACATGATTGCCGCCGACCTTTCGGATATAGAGTGGATAATGCACTCCGATGGCAGGGGCAGAATGATCAGATAGGTATCAGGATAATGAAAACCATAACGCAAACCGGCGGACAAAAATGCCCGCCGGTTTTACGTCAGTTTTATGCCTTTTAAATCAGGTTTTTACTCTGGTAAATCGGTGCCTTGGTAGATATAGGCGGATGTACCATCGTCTCTATTCTCTCGGGCAATCCTTCCATAATTTCCCGATGGGTAGAAGGGCATGAAGTTAATGGGTGCCCCAATACGCTTGAATGTGACAGGACCGTGCCATACTTTTGGAGGAATTCTAATCACCGTGGGCTCCGTTATTGTGTAGGTCTCCATATTGTCCGGGTCCTCCCCCAGTGATATCTCAATCTCTGCGTCAAAATCAAAGAAATGTGTAATATCCGCACCTGTAAAGAATAGATATTCCTCTACGGCGTGATGCATATGCAATTGACCTACCTGGCACTCCTTTTGAACAATACCGTACTGGTAGTAGAGCCTGGACTCCTCCATCTCCTTGCAGCCCCTGAAGCCTGCCCGGGGACTCAGGAAATTCGGGTCATCGTGATATTCGGGCTTAAACGGATACACATATCTATCAAATTTGCCTGTGCGCGGCAGCTTCGCCATTTCATAGTAGGGAGCAAGCAGATCGGCCTGCGGCGCTTGCTCTTTTTTGGCTTCCTTCATAAAATCCTTCATTGCCTGTGAAAAGCATTTTCCGCAGTATACGCATTCCTTTGAGCGGTCCAACACACAGCGGCGTATCCCCGCCCCGTCGTATGTAAATTCCTCGCGGCCTTCGGCGTTGACATGGCGGTTAATCTTCGACCAGTCACCGTCCAGATAGATAGCGGAGAATACTATGGGCTTTGAGAAGCGCCTGAAATTGACGGGGCAGTGATAGAGCTTTGGCGGGACGCGTATAATGGTGGGCTCTGTCAGGGTAAACAGTTCAAGCCTTTCGGGATCATCCCCCAGCCAGACGTCCACTTCCGCGTCAAACTCAAAGAAATTATTCATATCTGCGCCCGTAAAAACCAGATATTCGTCAACAGCATGATGAGTATGGGGCACCTCCATGACAAGCTCCTTCGTTACAGCAGTGAAATCCATATAGACCTTTGCCTTCTCCATCATGGTTGTGCCTCTGAAGAAGCCCCTGGGGGAGGCAAACCCATACCACTCGTGAAATTCCTTCGGTATGGTAAAAACCAGATCGTCAAATTTTCCCACGCTTTTTCCCTCCGAAAAATAAATTCTTATCCCATGTCTATATAATACTATTTTTTTCACCGCATTCCAATAGGCTTGGCAAAATTGTTTACCGGTATGATGTTTTAAAACCCGGTCTCACAGCCAGCGGCTCCCCGGGCAGGGCCATCTCCCCAAAGCAGCAACCAACGTTCATACTTCCACGGAAGATGCGCACTTTAAACCCGAAAGATTGCTCACAGATTTAACATGGCTGCAAATTCAGCGGATTTGCAAGCGGAGATGAAGAATCTTATCCATATGCGAGATAGAAAAGCGTTGCTTCCCCCGGAAGGTGCTCCCGCAGTCACAAGGCCCTTTTCGTGACCTGCACTGTCTGCTCAAAACTATTGCTTTTCAGACAATCATAAAAAGAGGCTGTACCATAGCCTGATACAGCCATAACCGATTGAATATACTATTCGATGTCTATTATCTTTCTCTTTTCGATTTCCTGCTCATCCTTCGGGAGCACTATGTGAAGAATTCCGTTTTCATAGTTGGCTTTAATGTCCTCTTTTTTGACGTTCTCCACATAAAACCTCCTGGAGGCACAGCAGCGCCTGATTTCCTTCCTGATGTAATTATCGCGCTCTTCTTTTTCATTTTCGTCCCTTTGGGCCTGAATTGTGAGCATATTGTCATCCAGTTCCAGCTTGATGTCTTCCTTGTCAAATCCGGGAAGTTCGGCATCTACGATGTATTCCTTATCAGTTTCCTTTACATCTATTTTTATGCCGCCTCTTAAATCCGGAAAACGCCATCCACTGAAAACGGCCTCCATAGCTCTGTCGAAATCGGCCCAGGGGCTCCATACGCCCCTCCTTGCCATATCCCTATTCTTTCTGTAAGGGGTTAATCCAAACATATCAACACCTCCTTATTTTTTGTTCTGACTTTGACTAACCTTGACCTTGATTATTTTATACCATCCTTCCAGCTTTTGTTCAACCTTTATTTTTAACCTTCTCTGACCATTGTTTTTCAAAATTTTAAATTAAATCCCCAATGCTTCGCTTATCTTATATTCTCTTGTTTTTTCTTTAATTTTTATATTTACCGAGAAAACATCAGTTTAATCGCTAAATCTCCTGAATCCCCCATAGTTTCCACATCCTTCTTAAGTTGTTATATGCCGCGGCAGTAAGGGCCGCCAAATCTGGCGGCCCTTTGAAAGCTATTGAGCTATTAAACTGCGTCAGCCTCTATGGCTTCGTTTTCGGAGTTGTATGTTTTATCCTGCAAAATACGCTCCAGCATATCTTCCCCCAGTCTTTCCACCGTCCTGCCTTCCAGGCGCAGTTCGCGCCCCAGGGCGGCAGACGCAATATTAATCAGTGAAGTACAGACAGGGGTCGGCACATTATACTTCAGGCCCAGAGATTCAAGAAGGACAAGCCCTTGGGGCACATCCTCTGAAATATATCTGGAATCCACTTCGGTAGGCCCCTTTGCGCGTGTAGGCATATTGGCATACCAGAAGAAGACTTCTTTGGCGTCACGGCTGTCATCCAGCGTATTGCGATATTTGCAGGCCTCAGCATAGGGAAGGCGCTGGCAACCCAGCCTTTCCATTACATCCATTTTCTCCCTGTCCAGCGCCTCGAGGATTCGCCATACACTGGGGGTAAAAACCTCATGATACATGCAGTATTCGCCCCCGGTTTTTTCAATGCGGGGAATACTCATAATGGCCCCGACAGTATGGACTATCAGGTTGGGATTGTGAAGTGCCGCCTCAACTACGCTGGGGAGGTATGCAAAAGGAAATCCAAGCTTATCCAATACTTCCCTGCACTCATTCAATCGGCTTACAGGATAGATACCAAGGGGATTGCGTACGTTGCGAAAACCAATCTTTATCGTCCCCGGTTCGCTGATTCTGCAATCCAAAAACGAGCTTTGGGCTTCACAAACGGTCAAATCAATATCGGAACAATGCTTCAGTACATAGGCAGTGGAAAAGTAGCCGGGATTTAACAGGAGAATCTGGCCATCGCGAAGATAGGGCTTTATGCGTTTAATCAGATCCTCATGGTAATTGGTCTGAATATAGACAATGACAACCTCACTGTCACTAATATGTGAGAGCTCCCTGGTTACATGCCTGATTTTTGCGGTCTCCGTTCTGCCTTCTTCAACAAGCTTTACTATGCCGCCGTTTTCCAACAGGTAATTAAAATTTTGGTCATGCATGGCATTAGAGGTCTTAATCAGTGACACCTCATGATCTTTTAAACTTAGTTCTGCAGCTACTGCCGTACCGCCATTACCGGCACCCAAAATTGAAACTTTCATATTATCATCCTTTCTCTTAATTATTCAGTTTTAAACTCCGGTTTATTTAAGAAAATCATATCCAACACCGGCTCTGTAAGCTCCCCGAAGAGTGGTCCACAGCTTATCTGATTCATCGAGGGAGCGCCGTTATATTCTATCAATACCGGATTTTCATGCTCGTCAACAGAAAAATCCCAGCCAATAATGCGAAAATGAGGGATTTTCCTGTGGGCCTTGGAGATCGTCTCCAAAACCCGCTCGTATGATGGGATTTCAATTTCGCCGAAAACAGCCCCGTCAGGATGACTTGTTATCCATTGATAGTTTCTGTCAATCGCCTTTTCCGCAAGCTTCCCGTCAGGAAGAATTGGACACGCAATACCACCGGCAGAGAAATTATCAAGGCGTGAACCGCCCACACCCATACGAAGGATAGCCGAAGAAATATGAACCTCACCCTGAAACAGAAATGAAATCACTCGTATGGTATTTAGTGATGCCGGATGAACAGATGCCAAAACCTTATGCTGTGTCACAACCTCCTGAACTATATAGTTGGAACCATAAGATTTTAACAAATCCTGAATATCCATGTCATGGGAAGCACTATCGAAGAAAAGCACATCAACCCCTTCGCCGCTGTATATTGCAGGCTTGATGACAAACCTTTGCTCAGTTTCCAAAATTGATTTTGCCTGAGAAAAGCTGATTATGTTCCCAGAGCTGTCATAAAAACAATTGTTGCTGTTTCTCAGAATGGCGCGGGGCTGCTTTATATAAGGAAACAGTTGACTATAGAAACATTTATCCGTGTAAGCGCGGCGAAAATCAGGCCTGTTTAATGCAGGGTAGATTTTTTGCCAGTAAATGTCTTCAGGAATATAGCGGGGATTATACTCTTTGTCCTTGTAGCAATAAAGGTCATACCAATTTTTCTTTGGCTTTATGCCGTATTTTTCCCAAAAGGAAAGTACCTCAGAGCGAAAAAGATGTTTGCTGCCCTGATACCCTCCTTTAATAATTGCAAGCTGCCGCCGGCAAGCCTGCCGGGCCATTCTTGCCTCCGTAAAAAGATCAACCTTTTGATAAACAGACCGGCACAACCTCTCCCATTTCCCTGCTTGATTAATTCCCTTCATCTGCACACACTCCCACCTTCATTCTCATCATTCCAAATACAAATGCCCCTTCTCAGCAGTTGTAAAAGCCAAAAAGGAGCATTTCCCAATTTCACAGACCGGCACAGTTTAACAGGTTTCTGTGATCTACTCTATTTATTTATAAATCAATCGTGCCATTGCCCAGAGATTGTAATAAAACACCTCTTTTTTGCTCTATCTTTAATCAGGAATGCTCATATAGAACTTATTTCCATAAGAAAAATAGCAGTTGTCATTAATATTATAGCATAAATAATAAATTTTTCAAGTATTCAGATAGGATTCTTGTAAAGTGTTTTCCCTTTTCAGTTCAAAAAGCATGGGCTGTATCAATATCCGATACAGCCCCACATCCCTCTGTTTAAATTGTCATCTTTCGTCAAGTATCTGTATTTTACTCCCTGAGCTTCCTAATAGCTGAGATAAGGGCGGGCACCACATCCTTAACACTGCCCACAACTCCGTAATCTGCTATCTCAAATATAGGAGCGTCCGGGTCACGGTTTATGGCTATAACACAATCCGAGCCGGTCATTCCGGCCAGGTGCTGGATTGCGCCGGATATTCCGCATGCAATATACAGCTTCGGGCTGACAGTCTTTCCTGTCTGGCCCACCTGATAAAGGTTAGATATCCAGCCCGCATCTACAGCCGCCCTGGAAGCTCCCACGGCGCCGCCCATGATTGCGGCCAGCTCCCTTAGCATTTCGAAGTTCTCAGCACTTCCCACTCCGCGCCCACCGGCTACAACAACCTCCGCATCCTCCANCTTCACACCCACTATCTCTTCAGCTATTTTTTCAATGACAGAGGTACGGACGGTGTCGGCAGGAAGAGGGATATCCTCCCTGATAATTTCCGCACTGCGGGAAGTATCAGGCTCTCCCCGTTTAAATACACTGGCCCGGACAGTTCCTATCTGGGGTCTTGCCTCCGGGCACTCTATCTCAGCCAGGGAGTTTCCGCCGTATACGGGGCGCGTCCACCGGATAATTCCTGTGGCGGTATCAATGTCAACAGCCGTGCAGTCTGCGGCCAGGCCTGTCTTCAGGCGAGCGGCAAGGCGAGGAGCCAGATCCCGCCCGTCCATAGTTGCGCCAATCAGGATTGCGGCGGGCTTATATTTGTTCACAAGCTGCTCAAGAGCATAGGTATGGCCTTCCGTGCTGTATTCGGCATAATCGGCGCTGTCTATTACAATGACCTGATCCGCGCCGTATGAAGCGGCAGCCTTAACCGCCTCGTCGGTCCCGCTGCCAATAACCACGGCAACCAGCTTTTCATCCATGGCATCGGCCAGACTGCGGCCGCCAACGAGCATCTCCAGGCCTGCATTCTTGACCTGTCCGTCTTTTGTTTCAATATACGACCATATGTTTTTATAATCACTCATGCTTTGCACCCTCCTTTATAAAGCGCCGGCGTCACTGAGGAGTGCCACCAGTTTTTGCGCAGACAGTTCCCCTGTCTCTTCCTCAATCATCACGCCGCCCTTTTTCCGCTCAGGCACATATGTCTTTACCACCTTCGAGGGTGAGCCACCCAGGCCGACACAGGCGGTATCAAGACCCAGGTCGGAAGCCGTTAAAACAGGTATTTCCGCCCGGTTTGCGGCCATCTTTGACTTGACCGTGGCATAGCGCAGTTCGTATGTCGTCTGGGACATGGTTACAAGGGCGGGGAATTCCGCCGCCTTCACCTCCGCGCCGTCTTCAGTCTGGCGCTTTGCCAATACCTTACCGTCCTCCACCTTTATCTCCATTGCACATGTGATCTGGGGCAGGTTCAGATACTCGGCAAGCTGGGGGCCCACATGTCCAGTATCCCCGTCGGCGGCCTGTTTACCGCAGAATATCAGGTCAAAGGTCTGCCCCTCTCGTTCTTCGATTGCCTTTACGGCACGAGAGAGTACATAGCCTGTGGCCAGTGTATCCGAATCAGCCAACACATCATCGCAAACCATATAGGCCTTGTCGGCACCTACGGAAAGACAGTGCTTTAGCGCACTTTTTGTCTTCTCCGGCCCCATGGTAACCACAATGACCCGTGCTTGCGGATCGGCATCCTTTATTTGAAGGACCGTTTCCAGAGCATAGGTGTCAAACTGGTTGACTATGTCGGGTACATCGGTCATAATCATTTCATTTTTCTTGGAATCGATTTTTATTTTCTCGATATCCGGCACCTGCTTGATACATACAAGTATGTTCATCAGATATTTTCTCCTTTGTCATTTACCTAATACTGTTTGGGCTATTACCATCTGCTGAACCTGGGTTGTGCCCTCAAAGATGGTAAGTACACGGGCATCCCGGTACATCCGCTCGATGGGATATTCCTTTATATAGCCGTAGCCGCCATGCATCTGCAGGGCTGCGCTTACGATTTCCAGCGCCGTCTCGGTGGCATAATACTTTGCCATGGAGGCCGCTTTGGTGACGTCTTTGCCCATATCCATCTCATATGCCGCGTTGTAGACAAGCAGGCGGGCCGCATTAAGCTTTGTCTCCATTTCGGCAATCATGAACCGCAGGCTCTGGAAGTCCGCCAAACGCTGGCCAAACTGCTTGCGCTCAAGCATATATCTGACCGCCTCGTCCACGGCTCCCTGAGATACTCCTATACCCTGTGTGGCTACGCCAATCCGGCCTATGGACAGCGTCTTCATCGCGGTGATAAAGCCCCTGTCGATCTCGCCGATAATCTCGCTTTTCGGAACCCGGACGTCTTCCAGGATAATATCGCTTGTGGCAACTCCCCGGAGGCCCATCTTATCCTCATTTTTGCCCACAGAAACGCCGGGCAGGCTCATGTCCACAATAAAGCTTGTGATGCCCTTTGCTCCCTTTTCAGGGTTTGTCTTGGCAAAGACAATTGAATTTTGGGCAAAGGGAGCGCCGGTTATAAAGGTCTTTCTACCGTTTAATATATAGCTGTCCCCGTCTTCTATCGCCCGGGTCGTCATGGCGCCCGCATCGCTGCCCGCCCCCGGCTCTGTCAGGGCGAAAGCCATAAACTCCTCGCCGCTTGCAATCTTTGGAATATACTTCTGCTTCTGTTCCTCGGAACCCGCCAGCAGAATAGGAGCAGTGGACAGGGAATTGCATGATGACATTATAAGGCTGGCCGCGATGCTTTTTTTACAGATTTCTTCCATCACGCACATGTAGGAACGTGTATCAAGCCCCAGTCCGCCGTATTCCTCGGGTATTTTAAGACCGAAAAAGCCCATTTCCGCCATAAGGTCATATATATGCTGCGGCATCTCATCGTTCTGGTCAATTTCATTTGCTATGGGTTCCAGTTCTTTTTCAGCGAATTCCCTTGCCAGATCCCGAATGTCATTATGATCCTCGTTGAAAAACATTTTAATTGCCTCCCATGAATAGTTATGAAAGCTTCCCCTTGGGGGAATTACCCGGCATTTCCGAAATCAAGACGATGGAAATCCGGTTATTTCAGTCCGGCGATACGCACCGCCAAAACATATTGTAATAACCTCATAAATGATTAAGATTTCATTTCAACGAGGTTTTTTGATATTATCAGTTTCGCTTCGGTCGCTGCCTGCACATCCTCCACAGAAAGGCCGGGAGCAATCTCAGTGAGCACTATGCCCTCTTTGGTTACCTCCATCACACCCATCTCGGTGATGATTTGATTGACGACTTCTATCGCGGTAAGGGGGAAGGTACATTCTTTCAGTATTTTGGGTGCGCCCTTGGCAGTATGTTCCATTGCCACAATGACCTTGCGTGCCCCCACAACGAGATCCATTGCACCGCCCATTCCAGGCACACGCTTGCCCGGCACCATCCAGTTGGCAAGGTTCCCCTTTTCATCTACCTGAAGAGCTCCCAGTATGGTCACATCCACTTGACCTCCGCGAATTATGGCAAAGGATGTGGCGCTGTCAAAGAAAGATGCTCCCGGTAAAACCGTGATGGGAAAACCGCCCGCGTTGATGATTTCAGGGTCTTCTTCCCCTTCCTTCGCCGCCGGCCCGGCTCCGAGTATGCCATGCTCGGCCTGCAAAGTGATATTTACGCCCTCCGGCACATAGTTTGCCACAAGGGTAGGCAACCCAATTCCCAGGTTGACCACATCGCCGTCTTTAAGCTCCAGAGCCACGCGCTTGGCTATAAAATTCTTTGTATCCATTTAAACATCCTCCGATTGGACAAGGGCATCGACAAATATGCCCGGGACTGTTATAAGCTCCGGATCGAGTTCGCCGACTTCCACAATCTCTTTAGCTTCCGCGATAACATAATCGGCGGCCCGTGCCATAATGGCGCCAAAGTTCTTTGTTGAACCACGCATGAAGCAGTTCCCGAATTTATCCGCAATCGTCGCTTTCACAAAAGCGACATTTCCGCGCAAAGCTTTTTCCAGAAGATATTCACGCCCGTCAAATACGCGCTTTTCCTTGCCTTTTTCCACTATGGTACCAACTCCCACGGGGGTATAGAATCCCGCTATACCTGCTCCGCCGCAGCGGATTTTTTCCGCCAGCGTTCCCTGGGGATATAGTGTCACACTGTCAGGGTCATCTATAAGCATCTGGCCGGTCATAGGGTTGGAGCCTATATAGGACCCGTGCACTTTTATGACACGTCCCTGCTTCATAACCTTAATCATATTGGAATCAGCCGTACCCGTATCGTTGGATACAACAGTCAGATTTTTCGCCGTACTTGTCTCGAGAAGGGCTTTTATCAGAGTTTCAGGGCTTCCTGCCATCAAAAAACCGCCTACGAGGAGGGTATCGCCGTCTTTTACCACTTTGACTGCTTCTGCGGCTGTCATTATTTTGTTCACCGTGATTCTCTCCTTGACTGTTCATTTTATCAGTGCAGTGGTAGGTAGTCATTAATGTCCTTCCGTATGTTCGGCTCTCACCTCTTCCTGTTGTTTGTTCGATAGAATACGGTTGATTACCCTGTTTAAATCAATACTCATAAAAGCCTTTGCCGGTTTTCTTTCCCAGCATACCACCTCTGACCATTTTCTTCAGAAGCATGCAGGGCCTGTATTTGGGATCTCCCGTCTCTTCATAGAGAATATTCATAATATGCAGTACCACGTCGTTTCCTATCAGATCCGACAGGGCAAGGGGGCCCATCGGATGATTGGCACCCAGACGCATAGCTTTGTCAATGTCTTCAGCGCTGGCTATATTATCCTGCAGGACACAGATTGCTTCGTTTATCATAGGAATAAGAATTTTATTGACTATAAAGCCCGGAGCATCGTTTACCTCAACCGGTTCCTTGCCTATAGCTACTGCAAGCTCCATAATCCTCTTGAACGTTTCACTGGAAGTGGAGGTTCCTCTTATGACCTCCACCAGCTTCATAACCGGTACGGGATTGAAAAAGTGCATGCCGATAAACTTGTCCTTCCGGTCAACTGCAGACGAGAGCTCGGTTATTGATATGGAGGATGTATTTGTAGCAAAAATGGTCTCCGGCTTGCACAGGCCATCCAGGGTCTTGAACAGCTCTTTCTTTTTAGCCGCGTCTTCAATAATCGCTTCGATTACCACGTCAGACTGCGCCGATTTGTCCAAATCCGTGGTAAATGTGATATTCCCAATGATGCTCTGCTTTTCATCAGCAGTCAGCTTACCTCTCTCCACCAGGCGGGAAAGAGACTTTTCCAGCTTCGCGGCGGAGCCTTTGATTATTTCATCCGTTATGTCACGGACGATAACATCAAAGCCATTTCGGGCAAAAACCTGGGCAATATCCAACCCCATTGTCCCGGCTCCGATAACGCTTATTTGCTTCATAACGACGCTCCTTTCCAACTGATTTTGCACCTTTGCACGTAAACTATTTATTCTTAAATTCGGGCGCCTTACTCTTGTTGACAAAGGCATTCATAGCGTTCTTCTGATCCTCCGTTGAAAAACACAAGGCAAATGCCTGGGCTTCAAATGCCACACCTGTAGTGATATCGCACTGCATTCCCGCATTGATTGCCGCCTTGCTCTGCCTCACGGCTATCTGGGCATTTTTCGCGATTTTGCCTGCCAGCTCCAGGGCCGTATTCATCAGCTCATCGTCGGCAACAACCTTGCTTACAAGCCCTATGTGGAGGGCTTCCTCCGCTCCAATGGTCTCGGCGGTAAAAATCAGTTCCTTTGCCTTTGACATGCCCACAATTCTGGGCAGCCGCTGGGTTCCGCCAAAGCCGGGGGTTATTCCCAGTCCCACCTCCGGCTGGCCGAATTTTGCCTTTGTGCCAGCCAGCCTGATGTCACAGGCCATGGCAAGTTCGCACCCGCCTCCCAGGGCAAAACCGTTTACAGCGGCTATAACGGGTTTGGACGTGGATTCAATCTTTCTGAAAACACTGTTCCCATACTCTCCGAAGGCTCTGGCCTCCGCGGGGCTCATGTCTTTCATTTGCTGTATATCGGCCCCTGCTACAAACGCCCGGCCTACCCCGGTTATGATTATTACATAAATGTTCTCATCGCCCTCCGCCTGGGCGATAGTTTTCTCAAGCTCTGCCAGGACTCCAATGTTCAGCGCGTTAAGTGCTTCAGGTCTGTTGATGGCTATGACCGCCGTATGGTCAAAAACCTCATATGTTACGTTCATAAACCTGCATTCCCTTCATAAAGTCGTTGTAATGACCGACAAAATGCGCTTACCTGTTAGGCTGATATCCCAGCTCAATTCCGGCAACAATGGTCATATGGATGTTTGAGGTCCCCTCAAGAGTCTCAAACTGCTTTGCGTCTCTGAGCCATCTGCCGCAGGGATACTCCTCCGAATAGCCGTATGAGCCGTATATCTTCATAGCCGTATTGGCGGCATGGACTGCGGCGTTGCAGCTGTACAGCTTTGCTATCGAGGTTTCTCTCTGACTTGGCAGCTTGTTTTCCTTCAGCCAGGCAGCCCTGTATACAAGATACCTTGCCGCATCGTCTTCCATCTTCATTTCGGCTATCTGCTGTTGAATCATCTGGAATTTCCCAATCGGCTGCCCAAACTGCTTGCGCTCATTGGCATACTGTATGCACCCTTCAAGACATGCGGCAGACAGCGCGGCTGCGCCTGTGGCACATCCCATGCGCGTATTATTGAGCATCCACATGCAAAGCTGGAAACCTCTGTTCTCTTCTCCCAGAAGGTTCTCCTTTGGTATTCTTGCATCCTCAAAGACCAGCTCAGAGGTAGGCGCAGGCCACATGCCCACCTTCTTTTCTATCGGTATTCTGGTAATGCCCTCGGTGTTGTTGTAGTCGATAATAAAGCAGGATATTCCCCTTGAGCCCGCACTGGGATCCGTCTTGGCGAAAACCAGGCCCACATCTGAGGTATGACCGCCGGAAATCCACATTTTACTGCCGTTCAAAAGCCAATGGTCCCCCATGTCCTTTGCCGTCATTTTCATACTGGCCACATCGGAGCCGGAGTTTGCCTCCGTAATTGCAAAGCTGCCCACAAGCTCTCCCGAGCAAAGACCGGGAATATATTTTTGCTTTTGTTCCTCAGTACCGTGCTCAAGAATCGTCAACGCCGGTCCCCATATATTGCCGCTTATGCTGAGCCTCCAGGATGTATGAACCTTTGCGATTTCATAAAGAGCGGTAACGCTTTCCATCCAGCCCAGGCCGTTTCCGCCGTACTCTTCAGGAATGTTGAAGCCCAGAAGACCCAGCTCTCCCATCTTTGTGAGTATTTCTCTTCGGTAGTAATGGTTTTCTTCATCCTGTTCAACATAGGGCGCTATTTCTTTTTTGGCAAAATCAGCGGCCAATTCCTGTATCATTGCCTGCTCTTCGGAAAATCCAAAATCCATTGAGTATTCCTCCTTTTAAGGTAGATGACATATTCTTAATTAATTGCAGTTACTCTAGCGAAACAACAACCATGCCTGTTTCTATTACAGAACCTTTTGATACAAATACCTTTTTTACGGTACCGTCAAAGGGTGCCACCAGCTCATTTTCCATTTTCATAGCTTCGAAGACTAAGAGGACCTGACCTGCCTTTACCCTGTCTCCCTCGGATACGGCAACGGACAACACCGTTCCCCCCAGAGGAGCGGTCACGTCTCCGGAGCCAGCCTTGCTTTTTTCAGCGGCCGGAGCGGGCCCCGGCGCCGGTGCAGGTGCAGGTGCAGGAGCTGGTTTGGGCACCGGGGCGGGAATGGGTGCCGGCGCTTCCTGTCTAACTGATTTTACCTGCGCTCCGCTGTCACATTCTTCAACAGTCACATCGTATGTTTTTCCGTTAATTGTGATCTTGTAGTTTTTCATTCCATCTGTCTCCGTTTCATCAAATTATTATCTGCAGTTTCGCGCCATAGGGTTTGGAGCCGGAATATCGGCCGCAACCTGGTATTGGCTGCCTATATTGCGTATGAAGGGGTGGGTTTCCTTTTTCTCGTATTCCCGGATAGCCGCCGTAATCACAGCCACAAGCTCATCGTCCAGCTCCCCTTTTTCCTTTGCTTCTCTCCGCTCAAAGAAGCTTCTGGCAACCTGGGGAAACAGCGCGTAGCTCAAAACGTCCTCTTCCGAGCGGGCATAGTCCCCGATTTCGGCTTTCAGCTTTTCCAGCTCAGGCTCAAGAAGATCGGCAGGTCTGCACTCTATAACCTTGTCGTCCCCTATTACCTTTTTACGCACATCCTCGTCCACGGGTCCCGGCAGCTGTCCGTATTCTCCCCGGAGGAGGGCTTTGGATTCCTTGGTTACCATCTTGTAGCGCTCCCCGGCCAAAACGTTCATAACAGCCTGAGTGCCCACAATCTGGCTGGTAGGCGTAACCAGGGGAGGATATCCGAAATCCTTACGCACCTTTGGTATCTCAGCCAAAACATCATAGTACCTGTCTTCGGCTTTGGCTTCTTTAAGCTGCGAGATCAGGTTTGAGAGCATACCGCCCGGAACCTGATATGTGAGAGTATTTGTATCAACCTGCAGTACTTTGGGGTCAATAACACCATCGGCAAAGAGCCTGTCAGCCACTTCTCTGAAATGCTTTGCCGCCTCGCTGAGCCTTTCCAGATCAAGGCCTGTATCCCTGTCGTGCCCTTTCAGCGTGGCCACAAGGGGCTCCGTGGCAGGCTGTGCGGTCCCGTTGCCCAGCGGTGAAAGGGAACAGTCCACTATATCCACACCTGCCAGGGCAGCCATGAGATTGACCATGTCTCCCGTTCCGGTGGTATTATGGGTATGAAGGTGAATCGGCACTTTTACACGCTTCTTAAGCTTTGAGACCAGGCTGTACGCCGCCATCGGCAGCAGCAGATTTGCCATGTCCTTGATGCAGATTACATCGGCTCCCATATCCTCCAGCTTCATTGCCAGGTCAATAAAATACTGCTCGTTGTGAATCGGGCTTATTGTGTATGACATTGCCGGCTCACACAGTCCGCCGTATTCTTTAACGCATTCCATAGCCTTTTTCACATTTCTGGTGTCATTGAGAGCATCAAATATACGAACTACGTCTATTCCGTTCTCAATGGATTTTTTACAGAATTTATCCAGCACATCATCCGGATAATTCCTGTATCCCAGAATATTCTGTCCGCGCAGAAGCATCTGAAGTTTTGTGTTGGGAAGCGCCTTCTTCAGCATCCGCAGCCGCTCCCATGGATCCTCATCCAGAAACCGCATACAGGAGTCAAAGGTCGCACCTCCCCAGCATTCAAGGGACCAGTAACCAATACTGTCGAGAATTTCACAGGCAGGCAGCATGTCCTCAATCCTCATGCGAGTCGCAGCCTGAGACTGGTGAGCGTCCCTTAAAATCGTATCAGTTATCAGCAGCGGTTTTTTGTTGGTCTTTATAATTGATCTACCGCCAATCATTTCTTCACCTCACATACATTGAATTCATTTGTTAAAACTATCCCATTCACGGATGACCCTCGGGGTCAGCATCTGATGAAAGGCGCAGATACCCGCCGGGTTTTGATATGCGGCTCCGACAAAGGCGCAAATGTATCTTCTAAGCTCATCTATTTTTACTATCTCATCAACAAAGCCCAGCTTTGCACACGCGCCGGGGCGTGAGTTTTCATGGTAGCTTTTGATAAGCTGGTTCATTTTATCTATAATGGGCTGGATATCCTTTCCGGCATCCTGATCCTTTACAAGGCGGCGAGCATACATTGCCGCCGCGGCCGTCTCGCCGTGCATAACATAAATTTCCGTTGCGGCGGTACCGATACTGAATACATTGGTATCATTGCCCTGAGGCCCTCCCATCACATAATGGGCGGCAGCGGTACCCTTTCGCAGGGTAATCTGCATCTGAGGTATCTTCGCGTTCTGTATGCTGAAAATCAGTGACTGGCCCAAGCCTAACAGCTCGGCAACCTCGGCCGGATCGCCCACATCAATTCCGGTGGTATCCTGAAGCCATATTACCGGGATGCGGTCTCTTGCGCACAGGGTAATAAACTCATTCATTTTCATAAGTCCCTGCCGGTAAAGCTTACCGCCCACACCTACGTTGTTTTCACGGTATTCAGGATAGTTGGGAATCATGCCCTGGTAATTTGCCACCACTCCACAGAGAAGCCCGTTTACCTTGGCCAGGCCGGCAACGATTTCAACACCGTAGTCCCTTTTAAACTCCATAAACTCGCTTCCATCAAACAGGCAGGCGAGTATCTTTCTTATATCATAGGCCCGCCGCTGGTTGGCCGGCAGGTGGGTGTATATGTCCGACACCGGATAGGCAGGTTCCCTGGGGTCATCCACACGGAAAAAGTTCTCATTGTATGCCGGAACAGCGTCCATATATTTTTTTATGGCTTCTATGACTCCCTCTTCCTGGGTATATACTTCCCTGAAGAAGCCGGTTTGACCGAAATGAACGGATACCGAGCCGGGCGGGTCTTCCCTGCCGGCGTTTTTTGTGGCGTCAATAAGAGTCTGAGCCGTTTCCTTATCCACAAAGCCCTTGGGGTTCATCCCGCCGACGATACCCGCGCCGCCTACCGCCATATTGGCCTTCTCATGGGCCAGCAGTATTGTGGGGCTGATGGCGTGATATCCACCGCCGGCCGGATTGGTTCCGTATATACCTACTATAATGGGAATACCAAGTTGCATGAGGTCGGCGTGCCGATAGAAAGGGGTTCCCCCTGTAATCCTTCCGGCATAGACTTTTTCCTGCTCATCAAGCTTAACGCCGCTGCAATTGAGTAAATATACCAACGGTATATTCAGCTGCTTTGCCATATCAGTAGCCCTGGTCAGCTTTATGGCCTGGCCTGCGACCCATGCTCCGGCAAGCTTTTTATTGTCTGAAGCAATTATTACCGCCCACTTGTCATGAATTTTTCCGAGACCGGTAATAACGCCCGTGCTACCGTCTTCATTACCATAGGGGTTTAAAAGGCTGTTCAAAGGACACCATGAGCCCTTGTCCACCAAAAGCTCCAGTCGCTGCAGCGCCGTCATCTGTCCGGACTTGTTAAGTGATTCATCCGAACGGCCGGATGCCAGCACATCGGACATTTCCTTCTGTAGCTCATCTTCGATTTTTTTCAGTTCAGCTTCATTCCCCGCATTTGGTTGCTCCAAAGGGGCACCGATAACTTCCATATTTCGGAAATATCCGGGCATGGAGTAGCCGAATGTACTCATGCTTTTCCCTCCTTAAATCATTGACAAAACCTATAATTATGCATACTCGAAATCATTATAACTGAATATGTTCATTTTGTATATACAAATCTGTAAATGCGCCTATTTGGCTAAAATTATAGCTAAGTTGTCAATTGTTATGACAAGCAGTTTTATACGCGGTAAACGACAGCTCGGTGATTTGTTTGTATAATCCGGCATTCAATCATTGAATTGCTGTTATAAAAGTATTATCATTTATTTAAGCCGACAAGAAGAGGGGAGGAACACATTGTGACCAGGACAATAAAGGCCGCTGCCGCGTCATTGTTTCTCATAGCATGTTTGATTATTACCCTGCCCCGGCCTGCTATGGCCGCAGACAACTCAGACGGGTATGTTATATCCGAATATATTAAGGATATAACCATAGACACAAAAAATACATACACAGTAACCGAAACCTTGAAGGTCAATTTCAAAACACCCAGTCACGGAATATATCTTTCCATCCCATATATCCATGAAATGGTCTGGGATGAACTGGGTCCGCGTCCGGTTTTGGAAAAGACGGATATTGTAGACGTGAGTGTGAAGGGAGACATGTACTCTGCCGGACTGCAGGATAATAATTATGTTATTAAGATTGGCAACCCATACATAACCCTGGTCGGCGAGAAGGTTTACGTAATATCGTACAAGCAAAAGTTTGGCCGCGATAAGCTGGATACCAGGGATCTGGTCTACTATAATATAATAGGCACCAAGTGGGATACCGTTATAGAAAACGTGTCTTTCAAAATCCATATGCCAAAAGAATTTGACCCCACACAGCTGTGGTTTTACGCAGGAAGGCTCGGGCAAACGGGAGATGCCCCTGTGGATTATGTAATAGAAGGCAATACCATATCAGGGACACTGGCCGGGAAGCTGGGCCCGGGCGAGGCTTTGACATTACAAATTGATTTGCCCCAGGGATATTTCGAACCTCCCAAAGAATTTGACTGGAAGGGTCTTCTTATAAACCTGGCCGTTGGATTGGACGCAGCTGCTTTGCTCCTGTTTTTGATGTTCGGCCTAAACAGGGCCCTTGATCGATCCTATGATTACAGTCCACCGGATGCCATATCCCCCGCCGAAGCCGGATATATCATAGAAAACACCATAAACGACGGAGATGTGGTTTCTCTTATACTTTACTGGGCAACAAAAGGGTATCTGTCAATTGAGCAGCTTGATGAAGATGATTTCAGGATTACCAGGCTGAAAAACTTATCCTCCGGGCACAGGGATTACGAAATATATATGTTCAACGAGCTGTTTCCCAGCTCCGAACCCGTCACATTATCTCAGCTTCAGACAAAGTTTTATGTCGTAATCAGCGATACAAAAGATCTTATAAAAAAATACTATTCAAAAAAAGAAAACAGGTTTTATTATCCCGCATCAATCACACTGGGAAAAATTCTCTCCTTCATACCCGCGTTACTTATTTTCTCATCTTTATTGCTGGGTATATATGAAAACACCTTCGTGTTATTAATAGCCGCTGTAATATCGGTTGTGTGCTCAGCGGTGATAATGCTGCCCCTGGTCATCCTTATGAAGACGATAAGAAGATGGAACAGGCTCCATAGTGCGGCAAGGCGAGCAAGGCTTATAATCTCCGTTGTATCGTCTGTAGCGCTCCTTGGCGGCTATGCCTTCACAATGAGTTATTTCCGTCTGCAGACCCTGGGCCTTGTTGTAGCGGGCAGCGCATTATTTATCAGCATAATCAGCGCTTTCATGCGCAAGCGGACAAAGCTCGGAAACGAGCTGCTGAGCAGGATGCTGGGTCTGAAAGGCTTTATGGAGAATTCCGACAAGGGGGCGCTGGAAGGTATTGTGGCAACATCTCCATACTATTTCTATAATGTTATGCCCTATGCCCTGGTGTTCGGATTGGCGGATATATGGTCAAGGAAATTCCGGGGTATTCCCGTTATGCATCCCCAATGGTATACAGGTTCATACTTGGGCAGCTTTTTGTTCTCGCCCTTTGCCATGCAGAGGGCCTTGCACAGCGCGTTTTTGCGCTTTCGAGCCCCCGTCGCGAAAAGCCAGGCCATCTCCGGCGTGAGCAACATCCCCAGAGGGGGAGGAGGCGCAGGAGGAGGTGGCTCTGCCGGTAGCGGATTTGGCGGCGGAGGCGGCGGGCGCTGGTAAAATATTATTAAAACGAAAACGGAGGTCAGAAATGGAAGATTTAAAAGGCAAGGTCGCGTTTGTCACAGGAGGTGCCAGCGGCATCGGACTGGGGATTGCAAAAGCCTGCGCAAAGGCCGGAATGAAGGTTGTCATTGCCGATATCAGGCAGAAGGCTATTGACGATGTTCTCCCCTTTTTCAGGGAAAAGGGCTGGCCTGTGCATGGAATCCGGCTTGATGTGACTGACAGGTCGGCATTCGCAAAAGCTGCCGACGAAGCGGAGGCGGTATTCGGCAATCTTCATGTACTGGTCAATAATGCCGGTGTGGAGGTCCCCGCCCGTCCCCTCTGGCAATCTACATTTGAGGATTGCGACTTTATTATCGGCGCCAACATCAAGGGTATTTTAAACGGGATTATCACAATTGTGCCGCGAATACTGGAGCACGACGAGGGAGGCCATGTTGTGAGCACCGCTTCCGAGTCCGGGCTGTCTGTTGTTCCCAACTGCGCCCTGTACTGCATGACCAAAGCAGCCGTAATCGGCCTGATGGAAACCCTTGCCTCCGATCTGGCAGGGACAAATGTTGGTGCGTCCGCATTCTGCCCAGGCCCCATTGAGGGCAATCTCAGAGCCACTTCAAGGGAGGTTCGTCCTGAAAGCCTGAAAAACAGCGAAGAGCTAACGCCGATTGCCCCGCCCCCTCCGCCTCCCGAAGGAACGGATATGCCTGACTTTAGCAAAATGATCCTCTCCGCTGAAGAGGCCGGCGAGCGCGTGCTGCGCGGTATCCGCCGGGGTGACCTGTACATCCTTACCCATCCTGAATTCAAGGAAGGCCTGAAGCATAAGTTTGACGCCATACTGCGCGCATTTCCCGACCAGCCCATAAATGAGGATTTTGAAAAATACTTCAGCATTCTTGTTTATAACCCCATATATGACACCCAGACAACCCCCGGTCCCCCGGACTGGGATTGATTATTGAAAAACCGAAAGGGGAAAAACGCAAACGTTTTTCCCCTTTCGGTTTCGTAAGCAAATTATGTATTATGCTTATATCTCTATAATATTGCATTTGCAGCTGAAGCATGTGAGATAGATACCAAAGCTGTCAACACTCAACTCCATTTGGCCGGAACCGCAGTATCTGCACGGAGGCTCGGACAATATGCTGGCGCTTGCGTAGTCCTTCTCCTCCTCGGAAAGCTCGTCATTGTTAAACTGCTTTATCTTGGCTATAAGCATATTAGCCTGTTCCTGCTCCATTTTTATGTTCTGCTCCTGGGCATAGGCCATAAGCTCATCTAAGGATTTGATTTTTAATATGGCCTTCTTTTGCGCCGGCAATATCGACAGCAGCAGATCTGTGTAGTTCATTGAAATCCCCTTTCTATTTTTGCGTTCGTATGTAGTTTTTTTATTATAATATAAAAAAACCGTTATGAAAAGTTTTCTTTGATTTTATAAATTCAGACTTATTATATCTGTTTTGTTTTAAATACAACAGACTTTCCTGCATTTACCTCTTAATATATCATCAGGAGGTGAATGAAATGACAATTTCATTAAACGAATTTGCAGACAGGATATTAAATTCGGAGGAGCTGTACCTGCTCATATGCACAGAGGCAATAGTTTATGACAGCATCTCCAAAACGGTATATCTTCCCCTGGCGACTCACAACAATACAAACCTCAATCCCCTTGCGGATTTTCGCACCCCTATGGGCCACTTCCTGCTCTGGAGCCGGCATACTGAGGTGGTCTGCACCTCCGGTGAGCTTTTGAACTCACTATACAGCCTGGGCTTTAAAGTGAGGGACAGCCAGTCAAACAGGGACTATTCAATCTATTCACTGGTTAAACAGGCCGATACTTTGAAGACAGCGATTTAGTATGTCGTCAATTAGTGAGATAATATTCAGCATCCGATATGCGGGCATCAGTACCGCATATCGGTTTTTTCTGTATGTTGTATATGCTTTACAAATCAGTGCAGCCTGTTATCTGTCCATACGGCCTGTCGTAAAGGGCTTACAGTTTACTGTTAGATTCATCACTTCTCAGCCGGCTTTTCCTATTGTCTTGATCTGGCAGCCGAATTTCTCCTTCAGCTCTTCGATTGTCCCGGATTTATTAAACCTCTCGGGATCATAGGTTTTTATTGAGAAATAGTCGTGCAAAAAGCTCGCCCAGTAGGTCTGCCCACCCACGTCGTAGACCTGGGCTTTTGTCAGGGCCACCAGGCTGTGGGGCGCAAACTTCGGTATGTTCACAAGGCAGCCCGCCTTTGCGGTAAACTCCTCGTTGTAGACGGTAAAGCGAACCTGGCCGCTGCGCACATAGAGCAGGTCCCGGTGCCTGGGGAATTTAACCCACTCGGCAGTGAAGCCCGGCTCCATTTCCGCACAGCAGAGCTCGCATACGCCGGCGTTTTCCCAGCGCTGAATCAGGACCTTCATTGTAACCCCGTCAAGCCTGTATTCCGCCAGGGGGCGGTCCGGATGCCTGACCGCGGAAACCTCCTCGGCGGGAACCTCCTGGAACAGGGGGCGCTCACGGACTATGAAATCATTACCCCCTCGGGCTTTGGCAAATTCGGAGTCGTTATAATCCACCTGCATATAAGTCCTCAGGTTGTTGACTGCCTGGGCATCGCCTATTATATCCATGTCATGGAAAAAGCCCCGGTATTTCATGTCCTCCAAAAATGCCATTCCATGGGCCTGCCCCGCCTGCAAATGGAGTATGTCTCCCTCCTTTACGAGACATTTTTTCCCGTCGATGTACAAATACATTTTCCCGCTGTCGCAGAAAAACGTCTCATAGCCAAACCGGTGCTCATGGGCCATAGCCGACGAATCCGGGTCCGTTCCCTCAGGTATCGCGTGCATAATGGAATCGGTAACGCAAAAAATCCTGTTGGGACCTTCCCCCATTAAAATCGTGCTCTGCTCCTCTCCGATACGGCCGTCGGGTGTTTTAACCACTATAGGATAAATCCAGCTGCTTTCCCGATCATTCAGGTCGATTAGAAACTCGTTTTTCACGTCATTGCTCCTTTCAAGTATTGCTTTTAATATTCCAGCCACCAAGGATAAAACCCACATCCCCAGGGCCGCAGATTCGATTTGGGTTAAATTCCGCCGTTATCGTTTTTGTATCCCCCGGCAGGAGCGTAAAGAAATTATCACTGTAAAATACCGGAAGTATGTCCTTTCCGGCGGCGTCCACCGTCCTGACGCGTATCTGCAGCAAGGGCACGCCGCTTTTGTTGGAAAATATGAGAGTATATCGAACATTGCCGGCGGGCAGCCTTTCAGGCCCGGATACAGCCATCTCCGGCTCCCCCTCAGGCAGCTCCCCAAGGGCCCTGTAGTTCATATACTCTCTTTTGTTATGCCAATAGAAGTTCTCGCCCAATATTTTGCCCTCAGAGCTTTTTAGGGTCAGCCTGATAAAAAAAATATCGGTTTCAGATGCCAAAAAGTCCGCTTTTGCCACAACCAGGCCGCAGGCGTCCCCTTCCAGCCGCTGGGTTTTAAATTCCTCCGACAGCACCGGATGTCCCTCCATATCATACACCGTGAGGGTTGTGGATACATTCTGATATGTATTGGCTGTTGAATTCGCCAGGACAATATTGTCGTTTCTCGGGTCCCAGATTGCCCGGGTGGGCTGATTTCCCGCCTTGACGCCGAAATAGCCCCCGTTTGTGTCCAAATACCAGTCGTAGGTCTGCCACATGAAGGACGGCCAGGCTGATTGGCTCATCCACATCAAAAGACCGCTGGAGCGGCGGGCTGCCAGAGCTTCAAACATGCCCTTGTGGTTTTCATAGTTTATCATCTGCGCCGCGCAGCAAAAATCTTCCAGAGAAAATGCTTCTCCCGCCTCATGTACCATTTTCAATATATCCGCCTTATAGGCGCGGAATATCGGGTCCTCGGGGTCCGGCTTCTGACCCTGGACCTTGTCCTCGGGAATATCAAAGTCCCCGCCCAGATAGCATTTGAGCGCCTCCATATATGTATTTGCCGGTCCGTTCATATGGTATGTCCAGTCATGGAGCGCCCAGACCTCACTGATAGGCCAGAGGTTTTCCGGCGCTATAAACTTCCTGAGGCTCTCAAGGGACGGCACATTCGGTATGCCACGCTCGCTGCGCAGCACAGGCGAAGTCACATCACTAAAGTACTGCTTGATGCCCTGCCGGCCTCCCGGTTTGGCCAGAGAATACCCACCCCCGCTGCCCACGGGCAGAAAAGCCGAATTGGGTATGTAATACCGTGTACCATCCAATTCCACCGTCAATTTCCGGAGACCCTGGTCAAGCTCCTGCGGCGGGTCCCCTTCGTTCCTGCCGCAGTAAATGACAAGGGCGGCATGGGAACGGTTTTTCCTTATCTTGTCCGCCGCGTTTTGCAGGAACATTTCGGGATCATTGGGATCCGGCCCGTCCACAGGGTTGGCCAGCCAGAAATCATCCCATATCATAATTCCGTACTTGTCGCAGGCCTCATAAAACGCCGGATGGTTTGTCATCCCCACCCAGTTGCGGATCATATTCAGATTTGCTTCCCTGTGCAGGCGGACCTTATTGTCGTAATCCTCCGGGCTGTCAAGCTTCAGGCCGTCATCCATACCCCAGTTTCCGCCCTTTGCCACTATCCTGCTTCCATTGCAATAAAGGGTCAGAAGCCCTCCGTCAATTGAGTATGTGAATTTTCTTACACCGAAGCTAAAACGCTTTACATCGCTTCTTTTGCTGTTGAGAAAACCGAAAACATCCATATACCCCTCGCGCTCCGCCCTTTCAGTGGCCAGCGCGAACACATCCACGGTATATAAAAACTGCTCTCCATAGTTGTTGGGCCACCACAGCCGGGGGTTTTTAAGAAATATGCCGCCAATCTCTATACTTTTTGTCTCTCCGGCTCCCAGTGGAAAAGACTTCTCAAAGGTCCGCCTCGCCTCGTATATAACTCCTCCCACCGTCACGGTGACCGGTCTGTCTTCATGGTTTTTTATCTCCGCCCTAAAGGTTAAACAAGCCTTTGACTTATCAAGGCTGAAGCTTCTTGTCATGCTCTGTTCTACCTGAACAGGGCTTTGAGCGCAGACGCGAAGCTCCCTTACCCGGACGGCCACCGGCTTTCCCCCAAGCCTGCGTCTTTTCACCGCAGTAAACCGCAGATAACGCGCCTTTTGAGGAGAAAACACAGGAATGGAAACAACACCGCGTTCCCAGGCGCTCATGTCAACGGAAACAAAGGCCGTGGAACCCTGAACACTGTCTGAAACCGCGTGTCCCTCATGCTCATCGGTTCCCCTTGTGGCGTCCCCTTCCAAAACTCCGAACCACTCCGTATCCACACTTCCGCCGGGATAAGCGTCAAAATTACTCCAATGTATGCCATCGGCTGATACTTCAAGCCTGAATCTCTCAGGATGCCTGGACTCCATATCGGCCGCAGCCCCTCCTGCCTCGGTTCCCCAAAAGAGCGTGACGGAGCCCAGGGTCAGCATTTTACCAAAATCAACGGTAAAACCGTCGCCCTCCGTATCCCCGCCTATCCACTGATTGGAAAACCGGCCGCCTGTCATTTCTATCTCATCACCCTCCGGGTTTTTCACCTTCACGCCGGGTAAGAGCATAAAATTTTCTGCTTCCAATGACGACGATACCTGTTTTATCTCCAGCTCTGTCTCCATCCAGGGGTCCAGCAGTGAAACAGACCCCGAATAAGTCAGATACACATTCCCGTATATACCGATGCCGCGCCCACGGATTGTAGGCAGCCAGTCCCAGCCGACAGTCGCGTGCAGGGTTGGATTATCCGCCCCCAGAGTTCCTCCGTTTGGCCCCGGCCCCTGGGCCAGCCCCTGGGTCGTCACCTCTCCCGGATTGTCGTTTTTATAAATAAGCACCGCCAGGCAATTTTCCTCGCCAAAGCGAACAAGCTCAGTTATATCAAATCTTCCGCGGATAAAAGCCCCTTCAACAGAGTTTTTCCTGTCTTCTATTTCATTGGGCAGAAAGCGCCCGTTGAAATATATGTCCGCCTTCCAGTTTATTGCGTCAAAATTTAAAAATACCCGTCTGCCCCTTTGCTTTTCCGGTATGACAAAGGTATTGCGATACCAGAAGTCCGCTGTAAAATAGGCGTCTGAGATTTGAAACTGCCAGTCGTCGAAATTTGGATCTGGCACCGCCCCGGCTTTTATATATGACGCCAGAACCGTGCCGGGTACACAGGCCGGCAGCCAGCCAGAATCGTCATATCCGGGTTCCGACAGAGCCGGGCCTTCTTCCAATACACATGAGGCGCGCCGGAGTTTCCAATTCCCGCCTGTGAGAATCTGGGTTCCAATCCTGTCATCCGGAGGCATTGGCTCCAGCTTATATTCAAATTCGTTATCACCGAAAAACTCAGCCCTGCGAATTATAAAGCAGTCCTCCGACGACTCTTTGCAGTATATGCGCACATATCTGGCAAAAACACTGTCAAAAACAGATTCAACCGCGGTATTCATAAAACCCCTGGCATTATATACAGTACTCCAGCTCTTTGCGTCATCAGATATCTGGATACTGTATGTTACAGCATATTTCTCGCCCCAATGCACAATTGCTTTAAAAAGCCGCGTCTTAGCCCCCAGGTCTATGTATACCCATTGGTCACTATCCCCGGAGCTTATCCACCGGCTCTCGACACTCTCAGACAAAGGGCCTGAAATATCATCCGTTATAAGATGCGCGGCATTATTAAAATTGGCCGCACTTGAATGCCAGGCAGCTCTGTGCAGCGCCACATTTCGTTCCATTCCGGCCTCCAAAAGAATCAGCTTCGGGAAAACAGCTGTAATATATTTCTATTATTGTATCTAAACGCAAAAAGAATTGCAAGACTGGCACAATTGTGTTTTTCCATACCGATAAAAAGCGCAGAGGAGAGCTCCCTTCTGCGCTTTTTGATAATATGGCCCAAATAATCCCCTTTACTGCAAGTCTTCTTCCACTTGCGCAAGGGCCGCTTTCTTTTCCTCTCTTTTCTTAAAAAACTCGATGGCGGGCCTGATAATCATCTTTTTCCAGAACTGTATGTATAAATTTATCAGGATTGATACCACTATTACTAAAATCATATAAAGGATCGCGTCTTTAAATGTGATGGGAATAGGCCTGAATGCGGAGTCTGTTCCACCTGTGCCCTGCAAAAATTGCCACATTGAATATGCCGAGGGAGATGTCATGGATTTTGAAAGCAGATAGGACTTCCATGAACTGAGCAGCGATAAATATACATTTGCCAAGTGGAAGTGGCACAGATACATCGTGAAGGTTATTTTCCCTAATAACGCCCATATTTTTCTGTTAAGCAGCCAGGAGATGAAGGTTTTATTCAAAAATGAAAGCAGCACAATTATCAGAATGTATAATGTGCGTTTAAAATTTTCCATTCCCGTAGGCTGGAAGAACATTAAGCTGAAAAGACGATATATGGCGTAGATCTCCAGCAGAGAGAGCACAATTCGCCATCCCATGCCAAGCTTCTTTTTTGAAAGGTATTCATACAGAGCGTATATTGAAACGCCCAGGCTCATTTCCGCAATCGCCCGAACCATGCCCGCGTTCAGAAAGCCCATTTTTACATAGAAATCCAGGACAAGGGATGAATTGAGAGCGAAATACACATAGAAAAGTATGCCCAGCACAGGGGCTATAAACATCATGAAATCGTAGTTCTTATAAAGGGCAAATGTAAATATATATCCCACAATAAGAAGGTGTGTAAGAAACCAGAGCGGTACTATAGGCGTCATGCCATCGTTATATCCGAAGGGCGTGCCCACCAGCATAAGCATTTCCCACTCGGTATTCTGAAGGTTTTTCAGCCTATCGACAAAAGTTGACTGAAATATGGGGTAAACAAGGACACTAAGCAGAAGGACAACTATCAGCACAGGATAAAAAGCCTTGAGCTTCTTTTTGACATAGTCTACCGCCTTGGCGTGAGCTTCCCGAACGGTGACCGGCTTGTCGCGCCCTGCCAGATTTCTTTTTGCGGATTTCGCCATGAGAAATCCCGCAATTATAAAGAAAAACTCAACCGCGCTGGAGCCTGACGGCATGAATTTCGGCGATCCGAAAAATATTTCGGCGTGATAAAGACACACCAAAACAGTAAATGCAAATCTCCAAAACTCAACTGTTAATATTCTTTCGCTCTGGGGGCGCGCCAAGGTGTCCGACCTGGGGGGCAGGGTCGTAGATTTAGCAGACATGGATAAAACCTCCTTATTTATCCGAAAATCGGCTCTTCTTACTTATATTTACATGCTGCATGTAATAGCGCAAAATCCCAATTGCGGAAATAAGGCTCCGGAAAAACCTGAAGCCTTTAAGTCTGTAATCCAATTATAAAAAATTTTATATGATAAATATCGAAGCCATATCAAATTGAGGGTTTTACGGTGGCAACTGCCGCAATTTCTCCATGGATTGAAATCCAAAACCCCTATCTGTTTTGACGAAGGATAAGGATAATTGTTTCATTTTTTAGCATTAAATAAATTTTTAACTTGAAATGCCCTCTTCATCCAGTAAATACTTGAATTCCCTTTCCCGGTACTATATTATTGTTTCAAAGAGATAACCGCTTTACTATTTTGTTCTGAAAGAAGGAGTCAAGAATGAAAACCGGAACACATTTTGTAAGCCTCTCTGAAAACCCCTATTCCCGAAGGGGCTCCCATCTGGCCCTGTTCAATGATATTGAAGGTCAGGAGCTTTTCGGCAAAGCTGTGCTTTATATAGGCAGTACGCGGGGCGGCGCAGTGAAGAACAGTGCCGTATACAGACAGGTAAAGGCTGAAATAGTGAGGGATAATCTGGTCCTCCCAACCGTTATAACTTTGAAGTCATTCTGCAGTCGGATTACGGCCAGTTCCGGTTCTGCATAGGAGAGCGACGCTTTCTCCGAATCAGAGGCACAGACGGACTGACCCTCAGACTGACTCCGAGATTATCTCCCATGGACGGTATAATTGACCTTCTGGACGGTACATGGCAGTTTAACTTCAGTGAGGCAACAGCCCTTTTAATTCCCTTTGTCGGCAAGATTACGGTAGACACAGCCTTTGAGATTGCTCCCGATGAAAACGGAGTTGTGGACGTGGGAATTGAAGAATATACTATCGACCCAATACATCGCCCTTTTGATCAATACCCTTCATATGAACAGTGCGTAATGAGTTATAAGACGGAGTTTGAGGCCTTTTCCCAGTCGGTGTGCCCCTCATTGCCGGGGGAATATGAGGATATGCGTCTTAAAGCCCTATGGACAACCTGGTGTCTTATGGTGGAGCCGGACGGTGAGACTTTATACATGCACACCATGGTCAAAATGATG
>JGI24712J26585_10000643_pt1 | contig 29834 bp, 36 predicted proteins | sample BioPla3DNA2_FD_26585 | JGI IMG/M metagenome (IMG submission 26585)
CATGCACCCGCCACTGTCGCGGCTGTAATTTCCGCCGTGCCCGGACAAGCTCCCGCAAGTGGAGCCGCCGGCGGAGGAGATCCGTTTTTCGACCCTTATTCCCAGTGGATTTGTCCAAACATAAACCCGGCCGGGTTGGCCGGGTTTGGTTATTTGATTTACCGCAGGGTGATATTTCCGTTGCTGGTGCGGGCGAAAATGGATACGCCGTTTTCCGGGGAATAGTTTTCGGTGTGGGCTTTTACGCTTTTGGCATTCTGTGACGGATTGCTTTCGTACAAAAGGGCCAGCGGAAGCTGCAGGTCGATGTTTCCCATGGAGGTATGCAGGTCGAGCTCGGCTTCTTTGTTCATATCGTCGAAGGCGAGTTCGATTTTACCGTTGGTGCAGGTAAAATGTCCTTCTTCCAGCCGCTCGGATGCGATGTCGGTGCTGATGACGGTTCCGTTGGAAGTGCTCAGGCTGATGCTTTCAGCATGTAGCTTGGCAGTTTCGATGCGGGCGTTGGAGGTATTGACAACGATGCTGTCTGCCTCAATCTCTTCCAGTGTGACTTTGCCGTTGGAGGTTTTCAGATCCACCTGATTGATTTGGGAATCGGCCAGTTCCAGGCGCGCGTTGCTGCTTTCCATACGGAGGCGGTCGCCGTACATTTGCTTGGCGGTGATTTTGCCGTTTTTGGTGATCAGGCGGATGTCGTCTGCCTGCAGGCCTTCAACCGACAGGGCGGCATTGGTGGTGTTCAGTTCCAGACGGGAAAGACTTTCTTTGGGAACAAACAGTTTGACTTCTACATAAAACTTTCTCTTGAGCTCTTCATTTTCATGTGCGCGGTACACGATGCGTCCGTTTTCTTCGATAATGTCGTAAAAACGGGTATCTTCCGCTACTTCTAAATTTTTGTGGAATACCTTGCTTTCAAAAACGAGGGTGTCTTCTTCGGTGGGGAGGATTTCAATCCGTCCGTTTTTGTTGAAGACTTCCAGCTCGACTTTGCCTTCTGCGGGCATAGCGCGTTCGTCACGGCGGGTGAAGCTGTCAAACGCGCCTTTAAAGTTGAACACAAGATCTTCATCGAAGATATTGGTCACGGTATTGGCGAGATTGGATACAAAACCGCCGATGGTTTTTTCGACTTCTTCCCAGCCTTCCTTGGCTTTGTCGGCATCAAAGGTGAAAAGTTTTTCGTGCTTGCCCGGTTTTCCTTTTCCTTTGTCCTGTGCACCGAGCGCGTCCAGCAGGCGGATAGCTTCTTCAGAAGTAATCTGGCCTTCTTTCAGCATTTCAAGAATCATTTTTCTTTCGTCCATTATCGTCTTCCTTTCCCGGTTCTAATGATAACGAAGCAGTTCCACGGCTTCGTCGGTGGTGATCTCTTTATTGGCGAGCTGTCGCAGGATATCTTCCCGGTCCACTTCGCCTTTTTTTACCTTGTGGCCCAGGGCCTCCACAATATCTTCCAATTTGTTTCGCACGGTTGGATAGGATATGCCCAGTGCTTTTTCCATTTCCTTCATATTGCCCCGATGCAATAAAAACAGTTCGACCATATGCAACTGCTCATCGGTCAGCTTGGAAAACTTGTTCAAACGAAATTCGCCTTCTATGCTGGACAGACATTGCGTACACTGATAACGGGTCACATAGGTTTCGCCGCCGCAGAGCGGACAATTGCCTCTGACTTCCAGATCCATTGCATCCTCCTTTTGAATCTTGAATAAAGTATACCACATAATTAAAGAATGTAAACATAGAATTCAATATAATTAAAGGTTGATTTTAATATTTAAGAAAATCGAAAGAATTAATAAATTGCATGACATCATGAATAGAACGAATATAGCTTTGCCCTTTTCCGTTCTATAATAGTAAGTAAGGGGGAGATACAATGACAGAACAGATCAATGCGATGGGCAAACCCTGTCCGCAACCGGTGATCCTGGCAAAAAAAGCCCTGGACGCGATGGGCGCAGGCGCGGTGGAAATACAGGTCGACAATGAAACATCGGTGGCCAATCTGGTAAAGTTTGCCGAGAATATGGGCGCCAAAGCCGAACACAGAAAAGAAGGCGGGGCGTATTTTGTAACCATAGAAAAAGAGGCCGAACAGAAAACACCGGCCGAAGAAGAGATCCAATGCCAGCCTTTAACCTTTGGCGGACCGGTGCGGGGTGTGGGGATCGGCTCGGCCCGTATGGGACACGGATCGGATGAACTGGGCGACATTTTAATGAAGAGCCTGCTTTTTACCATCTCACAAACAGAACCCTTGCCGGAAGCCGTCCTGTTTTTTAACGGCGGCGTACATCTCACCACCGAAGGCTCGCCTGTGATCGACGACTTAAAACAAATGGCGGAACAAGGCGTACAGATTATCTCCTGCGGCACCTGTCTGGATTATTTCGGGATAAAAGACAAGCTGCTGGTCGGTGAAGTTTCCAATATGTACACGATCTATGAAACGCTGCGCGAAACGCATGCGCTATTGTTTGACTAAATGGACAAGCAGTTGNTGCTTACCTTTCCTTCCGTGCACTATGCCATCCGGGCGGAAAAGAAGCTGAAGGAACAAGAAATCGAAACCAAAACGATTCCGACCCCAAGAGACATCTCCGCCAGTTGCGGACTCTGTCTGCTTTTGGACCCGGTGCATACGGAAGCGATTGAATCCGGTGCCATTGCCCTGGAATATGAAGCCCTGTACCTATATGATAGAATAGAAAGGAAATCAATAAAAAGGGCCGGGTGAACATGGAAGAGTTAAAGAGTTTGCTGTTTACAGATACCGGACTGACCTGGATCGGAAAGATTCTGGTCAGTCTTTTTGTGGTACTGGCCGTGTGGATGATTACACGGGCCATTACCTCTGCCGTCCGTCGTTTTGTCGTCAAAAGGCAGAAGGGGCGCCACAGCCAAAAAACGAATACGATCATTTCCGTTTTGTCCAAAGTGATTACGGTCGTGATTGCCTTTTGGGGGCTTACGTATATTCTGGAACTGTTCGGCGTGAATACGCAAAGCATGATTGCCACGGCGGGCATCGGCGGGATTGCGATCGGTTTCGGGGCGCAGTCTCTGGTAAAAGATGTTATCACCGGCGGCTTTCTCCTAATGGAAGACCAGTTCGCCCTGGGCGATTATATCAAAGCCGCCGGCGCGGAAGGCTATGTGACCAATATGAATCTGCGCGTGACAACGGTGCGCGCTTTTTCCGGGGAGATCACACATATCCCCAACGGAAGCATCACAACGGTTACCAATATCAGCCGAGAACCCATGCGGGCGCTGGTGGAGATCACCGTGCCCTATGCGATCGATGCAAAAAAAGCGCATGAGCGCGTGTCGGAAGCGCTGGTTGCCTGTGCACAGGAGGCGGACTTTTATACCGAGAACCCCGAGGTGATCGGGATCACCGGCTATACCGACTTTCACTATATACTCACGGTCGTGGGGCACACAAAACCCATGAGTCAATGGACAGCGGAACGGCAAATGCGTGCCGTGGCCGGCAAGGCGATACGGGAACTGGAGGCAGAGGAGGAGACAAAGCATGGCGCAAAGACTGCACTATGAAACAGGGGATCATATCACACTGAAAAAGGGCCACCCCTGCGGGGCCAATCACTGGGAGATCCAACGCGTCGGTGTGGATATGAAGCTCGGCTGCCAGGGCTGCGGGAAGATTGTCTGGCTGAGCCGCATTGAATTTGAACGCCGCGTGCGAAAAATCCGCGTGGGGGAGAAATGGATCGCGATTGTGCACCATCATCCCGAAGAAGAAAACGAAGAATAAACAACCGCCGCGAGCGTTCGCGGCGGTTGTTTTTTAGTCGCTGATCGGCGGGTCTTCCTGGGGTTCCAGCTTTCGGATGAGCGCTTTTTGGATTTTGTGCTCGCGGATTTCCAGGACGTGGATCCAAAGGCCTTCTGTGGTCAGTTCGGCGGTGTCGCCGTCGGGCGGGATTTCGCCCAGCGTGCCGAAGATGAGGCCGCCCATGGTTTCGTAGTCGTCCGGGAGGGAGATGTCCAGTGTTTTGGCTACCTGGTCCAGGGGGGTGGCGCCGGTGATCTGCCAGACGCCTTTTTCCACTTCCTGCATAATCAGCTGGGCATCGCTTACGTCGTCTTCTTCGTCAAAATCGCCTACGATCTGCTCCAGCAGGTCGTTCATGGTTACAATACCGGACATGCCGCCGAACTCGTCCAGGACGACGGCAAAGTGGGTGCGGGCTTTTTTCATATTGCGAAACAGCTGATCGCCGCGGGCGGCGGCGGGCACAACCAGAGCGGGCCGCACGGCGTTTTCCAATACGGAGTCTTTGGATTTGTCGGCCAGGCGGAAATAGTCTTTGGCGTGCAGGATGCCGACAACGCGGTCGATCGTGCCGTCGGCTACGGGATAGTAGCTGTGTCGCCGGTTGTGGATAGTTTCTTCCCAGACTTCTGCCGGATCATCCAGCCATAGAGCGTGGACTTCGGTCCGGTGGGTTTCGATTTCGTCGGCGGTGATGTCGTTGAATTCGAATACATTTTGTATGAGCTCACGTTCTGCCTGGCGTATGGTGCCTTTTTCCGAACCGACATCGATCAGCATACGGATCTCTTCTTCGGTAACATCTTCGTGTTCTTTGTCGGGGTCGATGCGCAAGAGGCGCAACACGGCATTGGTAGACGCGGTGAGCAGCCAGACAATGGGGGCAAATACTTTGGAGAGGGCCCCGATCAGTCCGGATAAAGCAAGCGCAATGCTTTCGGCATGGTGCATACCGACCCGCTTGGGTACCAGTTCCCCGAAGACGAGGGTTAAGTACGACAGCAAAAGGGTGATCAGCAAAACGGATACGGTATTGAGCGTCGCTGCGGGAATGCCGATCCCCAGTTTGGACAGCAGGCGTACCACATGTACCGAAAAGTTCTGGGCCGCAAAAGCCGAGCCCAAAAAGCCCGACAGCGTGATGGCCACCTGGATGGTAGCTAAAAAGCGAGCGGGCTGCGCAGTCAGCTTCTGAAGGCGAATGGCACGCGGGTCACCTTCGTAGGCCATGCGGGATAGCTTGTTGTCGTTCATAGAGATCATAGCGAGTTCCGCACAGGCGAAAAGGGCGTTTAAAGAGATGAGCACAAATTGAAGCAGCAGAGGCCCCAAAATGGGAGGATCCATAAACACTCTCCTATCGATTTAGAAATTTACGCGGTAATTTTTTACGTATATCGTGATTATACAATAAAGCAAACCCGGCTGCCAGAAAAAGGAGCGAAAGACCAAAAAACGGTAACAGCGGTCCGCTTTCGCCCTGGGCGATCGTTTGTGCCTGCATATAGCTAAACGGCGAGAAGGAGGCAAAAGCCGACAGCGACGAATCCGTAAACGATGCGGCATAAAACACATAGAACAACACGGTCAGCACGAGGGTCACCGGCACGGCAATCTTGTCGGTGGGAATCAGAACCGAAAACAAAACCGATACCGAAAACAGCAGTGTCATCAGCGCAAACAAAGAAACAAGCAGCGATACAATGGGGACGGTTTGCGGGGTGACGGGCAGTTTGAACAGACTGTACAGCTTGATTACGCCGCGGTAGAGGGCGCAAAACACGAACAGAAACGTGATCATGGCAAACAGATTGGCCACGATTTTATACAGCATGATCTGCCAGCGGTGCAGCGGTTTTTGCAGAAGAAAGTCGATTGTACCGTCGGCCCGTTCTTTGGAAAAGCAGCGGCCTCCCAGCCACGCGGCAAACAGGCCGCCAATGGCGTAGATAAAAATGAATACGAAGCTTACGTACCGGGTCGGGTTCAGAAACGACTGCTGCGCGTGCAGGCCGAAAAAGGAGAGCACAATATCCGGAAACATATCCAAAGCGGAGCGAAGTTCGCCGATGAGATTGGGCTCTTGCACAAAAGGCAGAAACGGGATGGCCATGAGGATCAATAGCGCACACAAAACCGCGGTCTTGATCGCCGCTTTCCAGTACCGTTTCCATTCATAGTATAAGATGATCATGCGTCGCCTCCAAAGTGTTGCGCGTACAGGTCGGCGTCGGCCGCATCCAGTATCTGCACCCGTTTAATGTCGTTGGTGGATAAAAAGGCAAAAAGCCGTTTCAGATCGCCCCGGTAAAAGAACTGTTTCTCGTTATCGGTGGAAACGACAATGCGGTAACTCAGATGGGCCACGTCTCTGTGGGAGAGGGGGCCGTGGGCGATCACAAATACGCCCTGGTTTTCCAGATGCGCTTCAATGGAGCGGGGTTTGTGCAAAATACCGTCCTGCAAAACCGCAATGCGGTCGCACAGACCCAGCAGATCTTCTTCGCGGGAGGAGGCCAGCAAAAGGGTGGAACCCGCTTTTTTCTGCGCGTGCAGATGTTTCAGCAGATTGCTGCGCTCAACTGGAGCCAGATAAGTAAAGGGAGAATCCAGAAGAAAGATCGGCGGATTGCGCAAAAGCGCAATGACCACAGAGAGTTTGGCGCGTTCCCGGCGGGAGAGTTCCCAGCCCATGGCTTTCGGGTCCAGAGCGAAGGTTTCCAGCAGGATCTTTCTTTGCGCATGCGTTTTGCCGCGCAAAAGCGAGCCCGTGCCGTAGCGGATATTCTCCGCCACCGTAAGCGAATCGTAAAACACGGGGTCTTCCGCTACAAAGGCTACCTGTTCGTGTACCGCAGACGCCTCGGTATTGGTATTGTGACCGAGGATTTCCGCCTTGCCGGAATCCGGAAACATAAAATGCATGAGAATGCGCATCAGCGTGGTTTTGCCGGCGCCTTCCCCGCCCAATATCCCGAAGGCTTCCCCGGTTTCCACTTGCAGATTGAGATCGGACAGGACGGTCTTGTCATGATATTTCTTGGAGAGTTGATCGATTACAATGGCTGTCATAGGGTATCGGATCCTTTTTTATGTCCATAGGACGCGGGCGCGCAAATACATAGCTGCTTGTTACTTGCTTTGCGCGCCCCGCGTATCAGGCTGGAAATGGGGTGCCGCACTCGGGGCAGAACTTGGGTGCGGGCTGGTTCTTGTCGGGCGTGTAGCCGCATTCGGTACAGGAAAGATTGGCTTCGGGGCGTTTGGTGCCGCAGTTGGAGCAAAACTTGCCGCCGTGGTTTTCATGGCTGCAGTTGGCGCAGATCCAGGCAGCGGCTTGTGCGTCCGCCTGCGTGGTATCTTCTGCGACTTTTTGTTCCTGCTGCATGCGCATTTGTTCCAGATTCGCCTGCGATGCCTGCCCGATGATCTGGCCTGCGGTGTTCATGCCCATACCCATGCCGAGAAAAGCGCCCGTGGCGCCGCCTTCGTTGGATCCGGCCGCTTCAATCCCGCGGGCAACCGAACCCTGCACATAGCCTTCGCGTACCGACGGATCGCCCAGCATAGCGCCTTTGTTGCGCATATTGATGAGTTCGCGGCTTTCGTCGTCATAGGAGATGGAGGCAATACCGACCGCCTGCACTTCCATCCCGCGCATTTCGCGCCAGGAATCGTCCAGGGAGTCCTGCATAAACCGGCTGAGTTCACGGCCTTTGGACGGCACATAGGAAATCCGGGTTCCTTCCGCCGACATGCGGTTGATCGAACCCTGCAACGCTTCCAGGAATTCGGACATATACTGTTCGTTGATGTCTGTGATATCGACCCTTGTGGCATTCTTGGGGATGACTTCCGCGTAAAAGCGGAGGGGGTCGGTTATTTTAATGGAATAGGTGCCGTGTGCCCGTAAAAAGAGTTCGGAATTATAAAAGCTGTCAAAATAGTTTACGGGATTGCGCGTGCCGAATTTGATCCCCTTGATCTCCTGCAGATTAATAAAATACACGTGCTGCCGATTCGGGCTGACCCCGCCGTAGCGGACCCGGTTAAACGATTCTTTTAGCGTATCCATAAAACGGCCGTTCAGCATCGACGGCTGAGACTGATTGTCCACGCGGAAATAGCCTTCTTCCGCCGTGTAGTCGACCACTTTGCCGCCGTCTACCAGCATCATAAACATATTGGGATAAACATGTATAACCGAACCGTCTGTCACAATGCCTTCGGTTCCTTTGGTATTCTGATTTTTCGGATCGTCTTTTCGTACCGTCACTCCGTTGGTGAATACGGTGGAGTCGGTCATCTGATTCGGTTCGATAACTTCCAGCCACTGATCTGCCAGCGATCCGCCTACGGCGGATTTTATTGCTTTGATTAAACCCATCGGGCACCTCCCAGAATAGTATAGCTACTGCAAGTATACCCGATTCCGCTTAAAATATCGACCGAAAAGCCTTTCACAAACGGTGACAAGAGCGGTTTGTGGTATGATTATAAATATATTGCGAAGGAAAGAGAGAGGCTATGAAAGGAATTCTGTTTGATATGGACGGGACGCTCCTGGACTCCATGGAGGTATGGATCCATCTGGCAAACCGTTATTTGGATAGTATGGGACTGGATAAACCGGAAAATCTGCAGGAAGAGATCAAAACCATGACGCTGAAAGAAGCGCTGGCACATTTTAAGACGATCTACCGACTGGACGATTCCGTAGAAGAAATGCTCGTGGCAACGCACCGGATTCTGGCCGATGCATACAAAAACACAGTGGTGAAAAAAACGCAGGTGGATGCGGTGCTTCAGCGCCTGAAAAGCCGCGGGCACCGCATGGCCGTGTCCACCGCTACAACCGACGAATTGTCCCGACCGGCGCTGTCGCATCATAAACTCAGCGGCTATTTCGACTTTTTGCAGACCGTACACAATACGGGTATCAGCAAAAACGACCCGGCTTACTGGCTGGAGGGCGCCAAACGGATGCAGATGCCGCCAGAGAACATCGTCGTATTTGAAGATGCGCTGCATGCCATTGAAAGCGCCAAGGCAGCCGGTATGCGGGTCATCGCGATCGAAGACGCGGCCATGAAACGGGACAGAGAGAAGATCCGCGCAACGGCCGATGTGTATCTGCGCGGGTTTGATGCATTTGACATTGCAATGCTGGAGGATGATTATGCGAAGTAAAACAGAGATTGCCCCGGTTCTTACAATAGCCGGATCCGACTGCTCGGGCGGCGCCGGCGTACAGGCGGATTTAAAAACCTTTCTGGCCAACGGCGTCTACGGCATGAGTGTCATTACGGCCCTGACATCGCAGAATACAAAGGGCGTGCAATTTGTGGAGATCCCGTCAAAAGAGAGCATTGCCAGTCAGCTGGATGCGGTGTTTACGGATATCCCGCCCCGGGCGGTAAAAATCGGCATGCTGCCGAATGCGGATATCTGCCGGCTGATTGCAGAGAAACTGGTTTACTATCAGGCCGAATATATTGTAGTCGATCCGGTGATGATCGCTTCCAGCGGGGCGCGCCTGTCGGATGAAAGCGTCGCCCGCGCCATGGAAGAGGTTCTGTTTCCCCTGGCAACGGTGATCACCCCGAACCGGATGGAAGCGGAACAGCTGTCGGGCAAAAAAATCACCTCCTGGGAAGAGATGCAGGAGGTGGCTGCATATCTTTCGGACAAATACGACACGGCGGTTTTGTTAAAGGGCGGTCATTTCGGCGATACCGCCACCGATTTGCTGCACACGCGGGACGCCGCTTCGGTTTCGTTGGAAAAGCCGCGCCTGCACACACGTCATACGCACGGAACCGGCTGCACATACAGCTCCGCGATTTGTGCCAATCTGGGCAAAGGCATGGGCCTGGCATCGGCTGTGTCGGCGGCAAAAGACTGGCTGCACGATGTTTTGCTGGCAGGCACGCCGGTGCAGGTGGAAGAAAACGGCCCGCTGCATCACGGGGCTCTGTTGTAAAGCATGAAACCCGGCGTAAAAAAACGCGTAAGCGTTCTGCTGGTTCTGATCCTTCTTTGCGCGGCCGTATTTATCTATACCGACTTTTCCCGCTTTTTCCGGCCTGAAGGGCCGGACCATACCGTGTATTTCCGCTCGCTCTTTTTTAAAGGCGGCGTTGTTTTGTTTACCACCCTGTTGGTGTTTGTGATCGGGGGCGACGGCCTGTCTGTGTGGGATACGCGGCGTCTGCGCCTGATGGCGGTGTTGATCATCGTGGCCGATGCGATGCTTCTTATGGGAAAAACCGCCGTCGGGATTTTTGTTTTTGCCGCCGTACAGAGCGTATTGATGCACCGCAATTCGCGCTATTTTCTGCAAGGATACCGGCACGCGAAAAAACCGCGGCGCCTGCTTTTGATTGCCGTGGGACTTTTCCTGTTCGTGTGGACACTGCTTTTGCAGGTATATGTTTTTTATCCGCTGCTGGAAGGCAAAGCCCTGCAATGGGTGATCGTCATCTATGCCGTCTTTGTGAGTGCCTCCACCTGGGTGGCAATTGCCAATTTCCTGCTGCATCTGTTTCCGCGGCCCAACAGCACCCTGCTTGCATGCGGCATGGTCTGCTTTTTGCTCTGCGATTTGAACGTAGGTCTCTTGCTGAGCCTGCCCGGCGGCACAGCCCGGCTCTGGGCGGAATCGCTGATCTGGGTCTTTTATACACCGGCGCTCACCTGTCTGGCATTGTCCGGCTATCAATACAACACAGAGAAACCATAATACAATCGTTTTTACAGTTTCCTGTGATATAATATGCGTAGCTAAAACAAGAACGGCTTTTTGCCACAAAATTTTTCCCGAGGTGACCCCTTGATTATTGAACATTTCCTGAAATATCTGATCCCATATATTTACGGCGTGCTGGAATTTGTCGGTGTTGCGGTCATTGCAATCGGTGGTATCCGCGCGGTAACGGCCCTGCTTGCGTCGCGCTTCAGCTTCGAGGATGAAGACGTAAAACTGCAGCTGGCGCAGTCGCTGGCCCTGGCGCTGGAATTCAAACTGGGTGCGGAGATCCTGAAAACCGTAACGACAAAGGATTTGGAAGAACTGGCGGTATTATCCATCGTGGTCGTGTTGCGTGTTATTATGACCTTTGTGATCCACTGGGAGATCAAGTCCACCCACGAAGAAAAGAAGAAAAAAGCACAGGATCTGGAACTGGCGATCCGGGAAGAAAAGCACCGGCAGGCAACAAAGAAAACCCATAGTGAATCCGAATAAAAAAACCGGCTCCGGCCGGTTTTTGTGGGCACACGGCCCGTGTTTTATGCGCGGGCGATGGTCGTAAAAAAGCGGATCCCGGTTTCTGCGATCTCGTCCGGGAACTCGTATTCGTCGGTGTGCAGGGGCGGATAGTCTTTCCCTGCGCCTAAAAAGCAGAAGAAGGTGGGCGCGAAGTCTTTGTATACGCCGAAGTCTTCACTGCCGCGCAGAGGTTCCTGCATGGTTTGTACAAGAAGACCTGCCTCTTTAAGGATCTGTGTGGTTTTTTCGTATAATGCGGGATCGTTTCGGGTCTCGGGGAAGGCGTCGGTAGTTTTTGTCTGGATGCGTAGCGGACCGGCTGTATCGTGAGCCAATTGAAGCAATCCTTCCGCAAGCTTCGTGAGGTCGGTGTCTTTTTCTGCGCGGATCGTGCAGGAAAGCGTACCTTCTCCCGGAGAAATGCCGAAGTTTTCGTTGCCGATGCGCGCGTGTACAATCGTGGCATACACGGGGCCTGAGAAGGTCAGATCGCCCAGCGTGAGCGGTTGTGCCTGCTTTTTGTGAAACGGTTGTAAGGCAAGCATGAGTTTGGCAACGGCAAAGGCCGGATTGATGCCGTTTTCCGGCTGCGATGCATGGGACTGTTTACCCAGGAAGTCCAGCGTAAGCCCTTCCGAGGCATACTGCATGGTGCCGGGCCGGGCAAGCAGGAGGTTTTTTTCCACCCCGGGCATATTATGCAGACCGTATACGGCGTCTACCCGGTATTCGGAAAACAAAGGCGTACAGAGCGCGGCGCCGGTTCCGTTTTCTTCGGCCGGCTGGAAGAGATACACGATGTTTTTTCCGAGCCGTTGGCCCGATAGCGCCTGTGCGCAACCGGCCAGCATGGCGGTGTGGCCGTCGTGGCCGCAGCCGTGATACACCGTGCCGTGCGAATTCACAATCGCATCGTGATCGGCGCGAAACACGAGCGTCTCTTTGGCCCCTTCTTCCTCGTGTACCGCATACAGCCAGCTGCCGCGGTCTTCGATACGCGTATCGGTCTGGGTTTTCAAAAAATCTTTGATAATGGCACGCGTCTTTGTTTCCTGATTGGAGCGCTCCGCATGCGCGTGCAGCGTGTGTCTTAGAGCAATAACGGAATCCGTATTTGTCATATATCTCGCCGTCCTTTTCTTTTTATTATACTGCATTTGCGGAAAACTTTTGCATAATCGGCGCTTCTGCGTTACAATGAGGGCAATCGCTGGGGGAGCACAGGCTGAGATGCGGCTGATTGCCGCGGACCCTTAGAACTTGACACGGATAATGCCGTCGAAAGGAAGCAGACCAAGCCTTCTTGCACCCGCAACCGGGTGCTTTTTTTCTTGGCTCCGGCGAAGAACAGGAGGGTATAAATGAAACAAAACCGATTGCGCAAACAAATCTGGATGGCCATGCTGATCGCCCTGGGTTATGTCCTTTCGCCCTTTTTGCGGGTGCCGGGCATGGCGCCGATGCAGCATTTTATCAATGTGATTGCCGCGGTAACCACCGGTCCCATGGGGGCGTTTATCGTGGCGCTGATAATCAACATTCTGCGAATGCTACTGATGGGGATTACGCCGCTGGCCATTACCGGATCCGTATTCGGCGCCGCCTTGGCCGGGCGATTGTATGTGCGCTTCAAAAAGAACTGGGCGGCCGCCCTCGGCGAATGGATCGGCACGGGGCTGATCGGATCCGTTCTGTCCTATCCCGTGATGCATTTTATTATGGGCGTAGGAGAAATCGGCTGGTTTACTTATGTTCCCGGATTTATTGCGGGAACAACCATCGGAAGTATCTTCGGATTGCTGTTTATCGGCATCATGCAGCGCTTTTCCTTCTTCCGGGAAATGATGAACGAGGTGATACACAAATCATGATGACAGATGAGCTGATCAAAAAAAACCCGCTGATTCACCTGCTGATGCACGATATGGTCAAAGAGGTCTGCGTGAATGCCTGCCTCATTGCGGGAGCCAAAGCGCTTGCAGCGGACAATCCCGACGAAGTCGCGGAACTGACCAAAGCAGCCGATGTCGTATACGGCAATCTGGGGTCGCAGACAAAAGACCGGATGCAGGCCATGCGCATTGCCAGAGAAGCCGCCTTGCACCGCGGCGCGCCTTTTGTGCTGGATGTGTCCGGTGTGGCCGCATCGGCTTCGCGCCGCAGACAGGTCAGAGAATTTGCAGAGATCGCAAAAATCGATGTACTGAAGGGGAATCAGGCAGAAATCCTGGCCTTATCTTTGGACAAAGACACGGCCCGGGGTGTGGATGCGGAAACAGAGCACGAAGAGCAGGCGCTCCAGGCGGCTTTGCAGCTGACCCGCAACACGGCCAAAGTTGTTGTNGTCTCCGGCGCCACAGACCTCATTACCGACGGAAAAGACATGAGTCGGGTGGAACTGGGTGACCCCGCCATGCAGATGGTAACCGGCACCGGTTGCATCGGAAGCCTGCTTTGCGCCGTGTATGCCGCGATCGATCCTTTCCGAGGCGCGATCGTTGCCATGCGTCTGAACGGGGCCGTAGGCGAGGAAACCATGAAGCGGGTAAACGCATCATTCGGGATCGGGTTTTATTACCCCGTATTCTTAAGCGTTCTGGAAGAAGTCATCCGCGGCAAAGACTATGCATTTGGAGAAAGACATGTTTGAAAAGAAAAAAGACGCGATTTATTTAATTACAGACCCCCGCGGGCTGGACGAAAACACCTTTTATGCCCGCATCGAAGAAGCCTGCCGGGCAGGGATCGACATCCTGCAGCTGCGGGAAAAAGAAGCAAGCACGGCGGAGATTCTGCAAAAAGGGGCGCGAATAAAAGACATCTGCAAAAAATACGGCGTTCCGTTTGTGATGGATGACCGGGTAGACATTGCCCTTGCATTGGATACAGACGGTGTCCATGTGGGAGCAGACGATCTGCCGGTCGCCATGGCAAGAAAACTGCTGGGGCCGGAAAAAATTGTCGGCGCAACGGCCAAAACCGTAGAAGCGGCAAAAAAAGCCGAAGCAGACGGCGCAGACTATGTCGGCGTAGGGGCCATCTATCCCACGACCACACATGACAATCCGGTACGTACATCGGTGGATAGCCTGAAAGCCATTGCCGAAGCGGTAAATATCGGCGTTCTCGCCATCGGCGGACTCACCGCGGACAATGTGCACATACTCAAAAACACAGGCAACAACGGCGCCTGTGTCGTGCGCTATCTGATGCAATCGGACGATGTGACAGCAGATGTAAAGCGTCTGCGGGATGCCTTGCGAGAAGAATAGCAAAGTTATTCACTAAAACATGTCACAAAAAGACGGCTGAAACGGTTATATAGTAGAGGAGGGGAGAAGTCATGAAGAAAATCCGCGTGGACGGGGTGACGGAAAACGGGACGTATGAATCCATAGGAGCAAACAGCTATCTCCTGTATCCCGGGGAAATGCCCCCATGATTACGCTGTCGCAAGACAGTTTGGTGTACTTTGATTGGAATCGGAATGAACCGGTAATCATACCGTTTGTTGGGAAGGACCCGATGGAATTACGTTGATTTCAAGGGGGGAATAGTCATTGAATGCGAACATCCGTTTTGTGAGAGAGGGGGCCAACGATGTAAAAAAAACGTGATTTTCTTTGTGTTATTCGTTATTAGAACGTTAATAACAGAATTGCCAATAACTTGAAAACTAGGCAAAGGCAAACTTCGAATAATTGGAGGAGAAAAAATGAAAAAGAAAACAATCTGTTTCCTGATTGCCATGTGGTTAATGCTTGCCAACGGGACTATAGTAGACGCTTCAGATTCATTTGCTTTTGATAGCAGAGGGCCCACTGGAGGACTTAACGTCAACGGAGAAGCTATCCAGTCAGTGGACAAGCTCAATGGGAAACATGATGCGATGTAAAGTGAGAATTTTTGGATGAGTCTTAATGTTCCCTTGTACTATCAAAAGGAAAACTGGTGGTGTGGGCCGGCTAGTGTCGAAATGGTGTTGCAATATATTCAAGGATGGTCATATTCTTAGCAGGAATATGCCAAGAGAATGAACACTACTTCACAAGCTGGAACTGGATTTCACGCTATAGTAAAAGAGTTAAACAAGAACCAATCTTGGCGATATGAAGTAGGAGTTTTTACTTCTCAAACTCAGTGGTTAAACTGGGCGAAACTATCTCTTAGAAATTACAAACCGATCATTATTGATATAAATTCTTATGGATACAATTGGCCGTACGCTACGGCAGGTCATTATATGGTGGTCTCTGGATTGAACCTGGATTATCAAGGTGCAAGTCCAAGTGACATCAATTTACAGGCAATCGTACAAACTGTAAAAATCAACGATCCTTACAGATCTGGGGAAGGCATTAAATGGCACCCATTTTCAAGAATTTACGGCATGAACTACCAACACAAAGACAACGCCATTATTTATTGATCGGAGGCAGACAATGCTGCGCAGCAGATATATCTTACTTATTATGGTCGTTCTTATAGTTTGCGGCTGTTCGAAAAACGCATTAAGTGACCGTCCAGCAACAGATCATGCGATATCCGAGCCTACTTCAGAAACGGAAACGGGTGTCCACGCCGATCCTGACGCATCTGCAAGGAATGAAAAAGACGCGGTTATCCAGAATGATCCGTACACAAAACAACGATTGCGTTCACTCAGTGTGCAGGAAGAAATCAGCTTACTCCAAGAAGACCAGGTACTTAAAAATATGGATATCACACAAATCACCCCACAAACGCTTGCGTATAACAGAGAAGATTTACATTCAATCATGCCATTAACGGGGATAGGCAAGCCCATCAGCTTTACATCTCCTGGGCAAATGATGGATGCATTCCCGGCCGACACCGCGGTGGGCTTACTGAACGGTCGGGTTTACGATCAGAAAGTACTCTTGTATCTGGATAGCCATTGGAACCTGATACTGGATACGGGGACAACTCATTGGATCGCAGAGAATCAGAAGGTGGTGAACGCCTTTGCCTTAAATGATACACACATAGCAATAATAAGCGATGACTGGACGGAACATAAGAGTGTGCTTTCCCTGTTTGATCTTGAGAAGGAAGAATTGCGTACACTGGTGAAACGGGAGCATCCCGAACGTATCTTAGAAATCTGCTACAATGACAAGAATAACTTGGTGATGGAAATTGTAAATTTACGTGAAGATGGTTCACTCGATGATGCAAAACTGCATGTATACGATATGCAAAGCGGCATATTAACCGAAATGGCAGCGTTGCCTTACCCGTTGAGTGATCTTGTAGCCGTTTCCGATTATGTACTTGGGATACGCCAGTTGACGAACACACAACATCCGTCAAAACAGTCCTTCCATGTTTTTGATTGTCGCACGAATGAAATGGTAGATACCCGACAATTTGGCAGTTTGCGGTTTTCCGCTAATCTGGACAAAAAAACGCAAACACTTGTGATCGCGGAGCCCGAAAACAATCTATTCTTTTACGATACCAAAATGCAAACGATTCGTCCTTTGCGACATCCGGAAAATACGGTCGGATGGCGTCTATTCCCAATGTATGACGGCTTTGTACTACAAACCAGATCCAATCATTTTCTGTATCTGGAGTAGTCGGTCTCACAGCAAAACGGGCAGTCGGCTACCAACAGCACAATAAATGTGCTCGGACTCTTTCTCTTTACCGACGGAATTCAGATATTATACTTTTCAGTGTCACAAAGGGTCTTTCTGCTCCGGTTAATATATCAAGAGAGAGAAATGCACACTCAGGATTACTTATTGGACGTATACGAGCATTAGGGTACTTGTGTGGGGGTTTTCCTTATGCGGGGGCAACATGGATGGATACCCACCCAGTGCAACTCGAATCGTGAGATATACTTATACATCGGGTTTTCTATTTAGAAAGTCTAATCTCTACTGTTATGGAACATGGGGTGGAGGCGAGAAAGATCTAGGCCTTAAAACCCATTACTTCTCAAAATCTATAGGAGGACCGTAATTCAAGGAGGTTGCCATGAGGGAAATAGACCCAAGAATCCGCGCGTTTCAAAAGTCTCCGACAAATATTGCCCTCAGTATATTTCTAATGAGTGTGGTGTTTATCCTTTTGTGGTTTACCGACTACCGTGCAACGGATGTTATTGCTGCAAATCTGCTTCTTTACAATGTGCTTACTTTCGGATTGATTTATCGGCGATACGGTTTTTCCCATGGGGAAAGACGGTTGGCAGCAGAGTTTATTGTGCTCATTTGGCTGATATCCCGTCTGTTGTAAAGAGTGCAGCACCCGATGGGTTTTTTATACCATTCGCCGAGCTCCCGAAGGAAGCTCGGCGAATGGTACATGAATGACTGTAGTATAAGCTTACATGAGATAGGCACAAGAAGAAAGGATGGATGGCAATATCGGGGGTGCTTCTATGTACTTTAACCGTGCTGTTGATTCGAAACAATATCACAAACAAGTAGAAAGCGTGTATTTGAAAAACCGGGACGCGCTTTTTCAGCAAGTTTATAGGATTCTACGCGATGTGGCCCTATCCGAGGATGCCGTGCATGACGCCATAGAAAAAATGCTGTGTGCAAAAAACAGATACGAACTAAGCAATCCGGTTAAGGCCAAGGAACTGGCTTCAAAGATTGTAAGAGGGATCGCTATCGACAAGTGGAGAAGCAGACGGAAAGAAGTAAATTTTGATGCGGTGGAACAAAGTGCGCATTTTGTTACGGAAGAGTGCGGATATGCGAACCTGGAAGACCGTGCGGAGTATTTTTTGGGATTTCTTTGTGAAGAAGAGGCCATGCTGCTGCGCAAACTTCATGTCTGCGACTCATAGCGTAATCGCAGTAGATTCGGAAAACACCGATTCACATACCTATCAAGTAAATGGTTTTGATTTTCATGAGACTTTTAAAGACGGTGAAAGCACGACAGTAGGATATGTTGAAACATCCGTCTTTATCATCACTTCGAACATGTCTCGTGAAGTGACACGAAAGATAATTGGAGATATTGAGTTTAATGTCCGGTAGGAGGAAGACATGAAACGTTTTATTCTGTCGATGATGCTTATGATAGTATTGGGATTTCCGAGTTCTGTGTTGGCGTCAACAATGGCAACGACGATACATGAAATAAATCGGAACACACCAAATACCCAGCCGAATTATGTTGATATTACAAGTCATTCAACGCAGTTGTGGCTGAGCGGAAGCGCGGCAATATAGATAGCTGGGCAAATGCAAGCAATTGGAAGTATATTAGTTTGCAAGTAACACGACAAAGATACACCGGAACCNGTTGGAGAGATGTAGTAACTTATTCTTCCAGTGGGAATGGCAATGCCGCTATCAAAAGAANATACACACTTACGGGTTCAGCTGAATATAGGATACGAAGCGTAGCTAAGACAAATGCAGACGTGAGTATTAAGTATTCCAATACAGTTCGATACGAATCTGTGTGAAATGTTACAAAACAAAATCTATTACGTATCATGTGAAAACCCCGTAAAGCAGCTGTTTTACGGGGTTTTCATTATCTGTGCAGGAGGCCGAAGCGCTTTCCGATCGGAAGCAGGTGGCGCAGACTATATCGGTGTTCGCGCCATCGGGCGTACCTCTCTCAGTCGGGAGCTGAACAAAATGCGTGCAGAAGGTCTATTGGATTTTGACGCGAAGACGATCACACTGCATGGTTAGTATCGCAACGGGATGGCCCGCAGGTTCCGGCGGGACAATCGGAAAGAAAAAACCTCCTATCCAAAGCGTGGGCCGGATAGGAGGTTGTGCGTTATTTATGTTTTTTTTCCAGATCGAGAAGTCGTCTCTTTTTATTGAGTCCGCCGCCGTAGCCGATCATGTCGCCATTTGCGCCGATGACGCGATGGCAGGGAATAATGACAGATATAGGATTTTTATTATTGGCAAGCCCGACGGCGCGATAGGAATTCGGGTTGCCGATCTCTTCGGCGATGTCGCGGTAGGAGCGGGTTTCCCCGTAGGGGATTCTTTGCAGAGCCTCCCAAACGCTCACCTGAAAAGGCGTTCCGTCGAGTTTGATGGGCAGATCGAATTCTTTTCTTTCTCCGGAGAAGTATTCTTCCAGTTGGGTTTGTGCGGCTTGGTTCAACCGGGTTTCATGGTCTCTGAAGCGGGTTTGCAGGGAACCCGGCTTACCGAAAAACACATCGGTTATGCACTCTCCGTCATCGGCTATCGAAATGCGCCCGATGGGGCTATCGTAGCGGATTAGATTTTTCATATATCCCTCGCTTTCGTGAACCGCATGTGATTACATGCTATGCAACAATTGATCTTTTATACGCCAGAGGCTGATCGACAAGTCCACTATATATTCATGGGGATTGTCAAACCGTTTGACTTCTTCCCACAGGCTGTCGACCTCTTGTTGGCAATATTCGCGTGTTTGTTCGATGGAGGGTATATCGTATACTAATTTGCCTTTTTCAAACACCGGCACCAGAAGTTTTCGCAGAGTGAATTCATGGAAAGTTTTGCGTTTCCAGGTAAACATGGGATGGAAAATTTCCAGCGGTTCGTTGTCGGGAATTTCTTCATGGAATTCGGTCAGCAGATCGGCGCGCGCTTTGTTTGTGTTCGGGTCATAGATGCGGATGACGTTTTTGAAACCGGGCGTTGTGATTTTTTCCACATTGGCGGAGATTTTAATCTTCGGGATGTATTCTCCGTTCTGTTCTACCGCGACCAGTTTGTACACGCCGCCAAATACCGGATTGCTGCGCGATGTAATGAGGCGTTCGCCTACACCGAAGGAGTCTACTTCGGCGCCCTCCTGTATGAGATGTCGTATGATAAACTCATCCAGGCCACTGGATGCGGCAATGGGGCAATCGGCATAGCCGGCTTCGTCCAGCATTTTGCGTGCTTCTTTGGACAAATAGGCAATGTCGCCGGAGTCCAGCCGGATCCCTTTGGGGCGGAATCCTTTTTTGGTGACGACCTCGTCAAACACGCGGATGGCGTTGGGAATCCCCGAACGCAGGGTGTCGTAGGTGTCGACCAGCAGGATGCAGCTGTCGGGATAAATGCTGGCATAAGCGTGAAACGCATCGTATTCGGTGGGGAACAACTGCACCCACGAATGGGCCATTGTGCCTAAGGCAGGGACGCCGTATCGTTTGTCGGTGAGGGTATTGGAAGAACCGGCCACGCCGCCGATATACGCTGCGCGGGCACCTAAGGTGGCCGCGCTGGAACCGTGGGCGCGCCGTGCGCCGAATTCCATCACGATGCGGCCTTCGGAGGCGCGCACCATGCGATTGGCCTTGGTGGCAATCAGGCTCTGATGATTGATCAGCAAGAGCGCCATGGTTTCAATCAGCTGCGCCTGAATGATGGGGCCGCGAACCACAACCAGCGGTTCGTTCGGAAAAACGACGGTGCCTTCCGGCATCGCCCATACATCGCAGGAGAATTGGAAATTTCTGAGATAGTCTAAGAAGGAATCGCTGAAGATGCCTTTTTCTTGCAGGAAAGTCAAATCCTCTTCGGTAAAATGAAGATTCTGAATGTATTCGATCAATTGCTCCAGCCCTGCTGCAATGGCAAAGCCGCCGGAGTCGGGTACGGTGCGGTAATACAGGTCAAAATAGCCGATGGTGTCATCGTATCCGGCTTCGTGGTAACCGTTACCCATGGTAAATTCATAATAGTCGGATAACAGGGTTAGGTTTTCCACTTCCTCGGGTCGCATAATGTAGCCCCTTTCGTATAATAATTAGTTCTTGTATCGGGATTATATCAATACTATACCATGTTTGCATAGGAAAATAAACGTTTGTATAAAAGATTGCCTATGTACACTAAAGCGATTGTCCCAGATGCGCTCTTCCTTTGTCAGTGAGTGTATAAAACACAGGCATGCGGTCGGTGCAGTGACGCATACAACCGCTGCAGCCGCCTTCGCAGCCGGCGGGGATTTCTTCTTTCAGATACCCCGCGCGAATCAGATTCTGTACATAGCCGTCGAGCCGGTTTTCGCTTAGCTGCAAATGACGCGACAGAGCGGCCTTGGAACCGTGGCCGCCCTTTGCAATTTCCTGCAATATCGTCTGAAGCATACTGCCTCCTTATGAAAAGCCCAGCAGCCGGCCGATCTGATAGACCAAAACCGAAAAACCGTAGGCTACAAGCATCGTGTAGATCGCCATAAAAAACATCCATTTCATGCTGCCGGTTTCCGCCCGCACGGTGGACAATACGGCGACACAGGGGGTGTACAAAAGCACCATCACCAAAAAGGACAGGGCGGACAGGGGCGTGAAGCCCGCCGCCAGAGCCTGCTGGATGCTGGTGCCGGCATCGGCTGCGTAGATCATGGACAGGGTAGCGGTGATACCTTCTTTGGCGGGCATGCCGGCCACAAGTCCTACGGCAGCCTGCCAGTTGCCGTTGCCCATGGGCGTGAGAACCGGTGCGATCCAACCGCCGATTCGGCCCAAAAGACTCTGTGCACCGTAGGGTTCCACCCCGTAAGGCAGCACAGAAAGCAGATAGATCACGGCGATAACGATCGTGATGATGGTGGTGGCGCGCTTTATAAAGGAAAGAACATTATCTGCCATATTGCGAAATACATTGCGCAAAACCGGAAGCCGGTACGGGGGCATTTCCATAATAAAGTCGGCCGTGTCACCCTTGAACAGGGTTAAGGACAGGACTTTTGCCACGATAATGGCTATCACAAAGCCCAGCACATATAAAAGGAAAGTGACAACACCGCCGTACTGCTGGAAAAACACGCCGGTAAGCATGGCGTAAACGGGGATTTTCGCCCCGCAGGACATAAACGGATTGATCAGAAGAGCAATCATGCGATCGTTCTGATTCTCCAGCGTGCGGGTAGCCATCACGCCGGGCACATTGCAGCCGAAACCCACGATCATGGACACGACCGCCTTGCCCTGCAGGCCGATCTTTCGCATGAAATGATCCATAACATAGGCCACGCGTGCCATATAGCCGATATCTTCCAGAAAACCGATCAGAAGATACAATACGACGATCAGCGGGATAAAGGTCAAAACGGTGCCGATCCCGCCGATGAGGCCTTCGGTAATAAAGCCGGTGATAAGCGGATGCACTTGCGTGGCAGCCAGAGCGCCGCGCAGCCATTCGGCAAAGCGGGAGACCTGTGTGTCCAGTGCGTCGCCGAATAGATCCTGCCCCACGGCAAAGGTCAGCTGAAACACGATAAACATGACCGCGGCAAAAATGGGAATCCCCCAAACCGGGTGCATGAGGATGCGGTCGATCCGGTCGGATTTTTGTTCCTGCGCGCTGGGGGCTTCGGTAACATGGGTGGTCACCAGCGTATGGATTTTGCGGTACCGCGCGTCGATAACATCCAGTTCATATTTGTGCGGGTCTTTTTGCAGTTCGTCGGCCAGCGCCTGGATCGCCTCCGGAACGGGCTGATTGGCCGCTTCCAAAGGCGAAAGATCGCCCGTTAATACCTGCAGCGCGTACCAGAACGAAGGCGTCACACCGGAGTTGTTGAGGTATTCGGTCAGCTCCGATATGGACGGCAATGCTTCTTCTGCATAACGCAAAGGGGTGATTTCATGCGGGCAGGTACGGTTTGGCCGGCCCTTTCCCTGGCGGCGTCTTCTGCGCGGGCGCGGGGAAGTGCCGCGCTGTATGCAGGCCAGTTCATCGGCCACGGTTTCCATCAAAACGTCGATCCCTTTCAGCTTGGCTGCGGTGACCGGCACAACAGGAATTCCCAGCGTTTCGGACAGGGCCTCATGGTCGATATGAATATTGAAGCGCTCGGCTTCATCCATCATATTCAAAGCCAGTACAACGGGGACTTCCATCTCCAGCAGTTGCACGGTGAGATACAGATTGCGCTCCAAATTGGTCGCGTCGGCAACATTCAGGATCAGCTGTGCATCCTTAGAGAGCACATAGTCGGTAGCGATCCGCTCGTCTTCGGAATACGAACCGAGCGAATAGGTGCCGGGCAGGTCGACCACGGTATAGAAGTCGTCTTTAAAAACAAACTGGCCTTCTTTTTTGTGTACGGTTACGCCGGGCCAGTTGCTCACCTTCTGATTGGCGCCGGTGAGCGCGTTAAAGATGGTAGTTTTGCCTATGTTAGGGTTTCCGGCGAGTGCGATACGGTTCATACGCGCACCTCGCGGGTTGTTTCACCCGGCAGGGTGACAAAGATGTTTTCGCACAGTTTGCGGCTGACGGCAATCGTGAAATGATGAATGCCCAGGACGCAGGGGCCCTGATTATTCTTTTTCATCGTCACCTGCGCACTGGTATGTAAGCCCAGTTCAAACAGCCGTTTGGTTGTATGTGGGGGGAGATCCATGCCGGTGATCCGGCCGACCTGCCCTTTTTCCAATGAGATGAGTCGTTGCATTGTTACCTCCGAAATGAGAATGGTTATCAATTTGAATTCATTATAGCAAATTTTTGCTGTAAAAGACATAGACGCAGAGCAAGAAAAAGAAAAAACATTTGACAAGGAAAGAAAGTGCGTGTACTATATAGATAGTTAATCACTCAAGTAACTAACCAATCAGCAAAAAAGGCAGGAGGGGAAGAATGAAAAGAAAGGAGACGGCTTTGTGAAGATTACAGACGACGGGAACAAACCCATATTCGTGCAGATTCAGGAAGGCATCGAAGATATGATCCTATCGGGCAGTTTTCCCGAAGAGACACAGATTCCATCGACGACAGAGATCTCGACAAATTATCGGATCAATCCGGCGACCGCGCTGAAAGGGATTAATCTTTTGGTCGATGGCGGCATACTGTACAAGAAAAGAGGGATCGGCGTGTTTGTAAAAGAAGGAGCCGTGCACGTACTGTCCCAAAAACGCCGGCAGAGTTTTGGGGAAGACTACGTGGCTCCCATGGTGGCGGAAGCCAGGCGGCTTGCCATCACGGAGCCTGAACTCATCAAAATGATTCAGAAAGGATACGAGAAATGAAAGGGCTGGAAATAAAAAACATCACAAAAACCTTCGGCCGGACAAAAGCGCTGGACAATGTCAGCCTTGTATTGCCGGCGGGAAAGATCTACGGCTTATTGGGCCGAAACGGCGCGGGGAAGTCGACCCTGTTGCATATCGCGACGAATCGCCTGTTTGCAGACCAAGGTGCGATTTTTATCGACGGGGAAACGGTGGTAGAAAATGATTCGGCTACAGGGAAAGTCTATCTGATGTCGACACAGAATCTGTATCCGGAGAACATGAAAGTGAAACGGGCGTTCAAAGAGGGCAAGTTCTTTTATCCCGGTTTTGACGAAGGCGCCGCTTGTCAGATGGCAGCCGAATTTAAACTGGACACAGGTAAAAAGATCAAAAACTTATCCACCGGGTATCAGTCGCTGTTTAAGCTGATCATGGCGATCGCTTCCAACGCACCGTATCTGTTTCTGGATGAACCGGTACTGGGATTGGATGCCAACAATCGGAAAAGCATATACCAAAAGCTGCTGGAGAAATACGCACAGACCGGATGCACGATGATTCTTTCGACCCATATTATTGAAGAAGTGGCGGGCATGATCGAAGAGATTATCATCCTCCACGACGGAAAAGTGCTGAGGCAGGCAGCCGTAGAAGATCTTTTGGCCGGTCACTATCAGATCGCCGGTCCCGAAGAAGCGATGCAGGCCTATCTGGCGGATAAAAGCGTCCTGCACACACAGACTTTCGGCCAGCTGCTGACCGCCACCGTAGAGGGAGAACCGGGACCGTATCCGGATTCGCTATCCGTTTCGCGACCGGAATTGCAGGATCTGTTTATCGAAATAACCAATGAAAAAGAAAGGAGTCAATCATGAATGGGAAACCGGCACTGCGATACCACGCGACCGACTTTTGCATAAGCCTGCTTTGGTATTACGGGATTCTGATCGGTTTGGGCATCGCATTGTTTGCTTTGGGAACGTATTTGGCGGCCTATCACGGATTGGGCGAGGTAGACGTAGAAATTGCGGCGGTATCCGGTATTACGATGTTCTATTTGTTTGTTGCAGGCCTGAACTCCTATAAAGCCGATTTTTTCTATCTGCTGCAAAACGGTATATCGCGCAGGACGCAGTTTGTCACACTACTCATTGTGGGCGCAGTACTTGCTCTTCTGACCGGTGTGATCGATCTTTTGCTGGATGAACTGATGCTGCAGGCTTTACGATCGATCGGCTTAGGCGTGATCGATATGAGTGATTTTGTACAACCCGCTTCGGCCTTTCCTCTGCTGAGTAAGTATATCGGGGTTGTGTTTTTGAACGGATCGGCCTTTTTTGTAGGCCTTCTGATTACGACCGTGTTTTACCGGCTGAATACATTAGGCAAGATTTTATTGCCGATCGGTGTTTTCGGACTGCTTGTACCCGCTTTGTCCTTCTACGACCATTACACGAAACATCTGACGAATGCGTCGCGCGCGATCGACACCTTTGTCCGATCCGGCATCCTTTCGTATCTGCTGATCTATGCCGTCTTTTTGCTCATCGTAACCGGCCTGACCTGGCTGTTGCAACGGCGCGCACAGATAAAAAGCCCTGTAAGTTAAAAAAAGGCCGCGGATGCGGTCTTTTTTGGCGGGAGGGCGGTTTTTCTTGACACGGAGGCACCGGCCTTATATAATATCACGAGATAAAAAACGAACCGCCCTTGTACGGAGGGCTCCACTGTGCTTAAAGCCTTCCCGAACGGGGAGGCTTTTTTTAAGAAAGCGAGGACAGCCTATGCTCAAAAACCGTAATCTGGTGGATCCGATGGACTTCACCGAAGAGGAATTGGACGAAGTGTTTTCCCTGGCGGAATCCATTATCGACCATCCNGAAGCGTATGTGCACAAATGTGAAGGGAAAATACTGGCCACCCTGTTCTTTGAACCCAGCACGAGAACCCGCCTGAGCTTTGAATCCGCGATGCTTCGTCTGGGCGGACGCGTACTCGGGTTTTCCGAAGCCGACTCCAGCAGCGCGGCCAAAGGGGAGAGCCTGGCAGACACCATCCGTACCGTATCCCAGTATTCCGATATTATCGCCATGCGCCATCCGCGGGAAGGTTCCGCAACCCTTGCTACCCAGCACGCCAGCGTTCCGTTTATCAATGCAGGCGACGGCGGCCACCATCATCCCACCCAAACCCTCACCGACCTTCTTACGATCCGAAGAATCAAACACCGTTTTGACCATCTGAACATAGGACTCTGCGGCGACCTGAAATTCGGCCGCACAACCCATTCTCTTACCAAAGCCATGGCGCGTTATGCCAATGTGCATTTTACTTTCATTTCACCGGAAGAACTCCGCGTACCGGAATACATCCGCTACAATCTTTCGCAAAAGGACGTTCCCTATCAGGAAGTGGAACGACTGGAATCTGTGATCGGCAATTTAGATGTTCTGTATATGACCCGCGTACAAAAAGAACGGTTTTTCAATGAAGAGGACTATGTCCGCTTAAAAGACAGCTATATTCTGGACCGCGAAAAACTGCGCCACGCCAAGGACGATCTGACCGTACTGCACCCGCTGCCCCGCGTCAACGAGATTGCCGTCGAAGTCGACGACGATCCCCGCGCGTGTTATTTCGAACAGGTGCGCTACGGTGTTTTTGCGCGCATGGCACTGATTATGAAACTGTTAGGAGTGTAAAAATGCTGAATATTGACAGTATTAGACGGGGTATTGTGATCGACCATATCCAACCGGGCAACGGATTCAAAATCTTCCAGTATCTGAACCTGGACAAAGTAGACTATCGCGTCGCTCTGATTATCAATGCGATCAGCAAGAAAAAGGGCCGCAAGGACATTATCAAAATCGAAAACGTCATCGACCTGGACTTCAAATTCCTGGGGGCGCTGGACGATGAGATCACGATCAATATTGTAGAAGATGAAGTGATCACCGAGAAAATCCGCCTGGAAATGCCCGACCGGATCGAAGGGATCTTTACCTGCAAGAACCCCCGCTGCATTACAACCAACGAACGAAACATCGTACAGCGTTTCAGCCTGCTGGATCGCGAGAGCAAGTCGTATAAATGCGACTATTGCGACAATATATACACATGGGAAGAATAAAAACCAAGCCGATGCGCATGGCGGATGCGCACACCGAAGGCTACGGGTATCTGGTGATAGAAGACGGCGTTATTGCCGAAGTCGTATGGATGAACCCGCCCGAAGATCCGGGGCATCATCTCTTAATGCCCGCTTTTACCGATCTGCATGTGCATTTCAGAGATCCGGGGCTTACGCATAAGGAAGATCTGGAAACCGGCATGCGCGCAGCTCTCGCCGGCGGTTTTACCGATGTGCAGCTGATGGGAAACACCCAGCCGATTACCTCCACCATGGAACAGGTAGAGGATGTGATTGCCCGCGCCCGCGCGCTCGATCTGATCGATGTGCATCCGTGTATCAGTATCACGCGCGATTTTGACGGCAAAGACCTCTCGCACTTAAACGAGGTAAAAGCGCCGGTTGTCATGCTGACAGACGACGGTTTCGGCGTGGCCGATGCAAAAACCCTGTTTGACGCCATGAACCTTGCAAAGGAAAAGGGCATGCGCCTGACTCTGCACGAAGAGGAACCGGCGTTTTCCAAAACCGATATGCGGCTGGCGGAAGATGTTATGACCCTGCGCGATTTGCATCTGGGGCGGGTCACCGGTTGTTATACGCATTTTGCGCATGTGAGCACCAAACAGGCGATCGACTGGATTCGGGCGGCAAAAGCCGGCTCCGATCGGTTCACCTGTGAGGTGACCCCGCATCATCTGGTTTTGTGGGACAATCCGTACCGGGTGAATCCGCCGATCCGCGCCAAAGAAGATGTGGATGCGTTGCGGGAAGCCCTGACAGACGGCACGGTGGACGCCATCGCGACCGATCATGCGCCGCATACAAAAGAAGACAAAGACAAAGGAGCCCCCGGTATGACCGGGCTGGAGCTTGCCTTTGCCTTATGTTACACTCATCTTATCAAGGGCGGAATCATCGGAATAAAAACCCTGCTGCGTTTGCTGGCACAAAGGCCGGCCGAACTGATGGGCTTGCAGCAGGGGCTTTTGCAACCCGGCATGGATGCGGATCTTGCGATCGCGGATTTAGCGGCGGAATACACCGTCGATCCGGAAGCTTTTTATTCCAAAGGAAAAAACACGCCGTTTAGCGGCGCACGCCTGCAGGGGCGGATTGTGGAAACCTGGCATAAGGGCGTCCGGAAGTTTCCCTTTTAAGCCCCCGACAAGGAGGATACTATGATTATGGACCGTCTGTACCACCGGGTGGGAGAAGTGGGCCCCGTCTGTGTGGGTCTGGACACGAAGGTGGAGTACATTCCGGAATTTATGCGCGCGCAGACCGCCGATCTGTCCGAACAGATTTTTCTGTTCAACCGCAGCATTATCGACGCAACAAAAGATGTGGCGGCCGTGTTCAAGGTGCAGATTGCCTTCTATGAGGCCTACGGCCTGGCGGGCATGAAGGCCTATATGCGCACGGTGCGCTATCTGAAAGAAAAAGACTGCCTGGTGATCGGCGATGTGAAACGCGGCGATATCAGTTCGACGGCGCAAATGTATGCGAAGGCGCATTTTGAAGGCGATTTTGCGGTGGACTTTGTTACGCTGAACCCGTATATGGGATTTGATACGCTGGATGCGTACCGGCCGTATCTGAAAAGCGGCAAACACGGGGTGTTTGTGCTGGTGCGCACCTCCAATCCCGGCGCAGCCGATCTGCAGGGATTGCCAATGGAAGACGGAGCTGCGCTGTATACGCATGTGGCGGACGGTCTGCAGACGATCGCACGGGAGTATATCGGTGCATCCGGCTACAGCGCCCTGGGGGTTGTCTTTGGCGGCACACAAAAAGACGCCGTGGAAAAAATCCGCGCGCGCTATAGCGATCTGTTTTTCCTGATCCCCGGCTACGGGGCACAAGGCGGCACCGGAGCCGATGTCAGACGCTATCTAAAGGATGGAAACGGCGGTGTGGTGAACTCGTCCCGTGGGATTATCACCGCGTTTCGCGATGTAGAAGATTCCGAAGAAGCCGTGCAGCGCTGTGCCTATGAGGCGTGTATACAAATGCGGGAGGAGCTGGGTTTTGGCGAGTGAACAAAAAGTTAAGATCCTGAAAAATACGGAATTGGTCCCGGGTGTCGGAAAACTCGTCGTCTCTTGTGACGACAGCCCCTTGCCCGGGCAGTTTTATATGCTGCGGGCCTGGGAGAGAGAACCGCTGTTGTCGCGGCCCATATCGGTGGGGCGGGCGGATCAGGGAGAACTTTCCTTTTATTATCTCGTAAAAGGAAAAGGAACCCGTCTGCTGCAGGCATTAAAAGAAGAGGAATCGCTGCTTCTTTTCGGTCCGTTGGGGAAGGGCTTTCCGAAAGAAGAAGGAAGCGTCGCCCTGGTGGGCGGAGGCATCGGTATTGCCCCGCTGATCGAACTGTCACACCGCTTACCCGCAGCACCGGATGTGTATGTCGGCTTTTTGGACACGCCGTATGCGCTGGAGGCTTTTCGTGCACAAACACTTGCCGTAGCAACCGACAGCGGTCGCGTAGGACACAAGGGCTTTGTAACAGAACTGCTGAAACCGGAATCGTTCGATGCCGTATATGCTTGCGGGCCGACGCCGATGCTGTCTGCACTGAAAAAACTGTGCGAAGGAAAAACCCGCCTGTATGTATCTTTGGAAGCCCATATGGCTT
>JGI24712J26585_10000646_pt1 | contig 29747 bp, 21 predicted proteins | sample BioPla3DNA2_FD_26585 | JGI IMG/M metagenome (IMG submission 26585)
TATTTTATATACTTGGGATTTGCAAGAAAGCTAAGTGTTCCGGGTTTGCCCTCCTCTATTTTAGAAACGTTATTTACAGCTACTTGGGCATTACCATCCACTGTCCCTTCAAGGGCTGCGGCTATTTGTTCGGCTGTGAATTGCATATTAATATTTTTAAGATAGTGACTATTATAATTTATTAGGCTATAAGTTATATTAGCTGGTCAAGCTGTTTTGGATAACAAAAATAAAACTTTAATACGGTTTTCGACATAATTTCGTGATTAAACATATCGCTTGCATCAATAATGCTCTGAATTTTACCCGATTTGTCTAATATCGATATCTCATCGTCTAATGGCTGATACGTGTTGTTTGACAATGTGTTGGAAACGACAAGATATTCAGTATCTTCATAGCTTATATTCAGCAATTTAGACGTTTTTTGACGAGTATCTTCAATTACATTAATATCAAATGGTTTATTATCAATCTTTACTCTGAACAACCTTCTGTTTACAAGCGAGTTGCACAAATAGCTTAAAACGGTATCGCTATGTTTAGCCCAAACCTTAATTGATGCTGAAATATCATCATCATCAACAGCTGCAAATCGTTCAAATTGACCGTTTTCAATTGTATCTACATTTAAAAGAAAAAAGTGTAGATCAGGGAAAGCAAACAGCTCCTCTCCTTGAGAAATCAAATATTTTGCTCTTTTGATTATTTTTCTCAGAATTTGTTCAGCACTAATAACAGTTTTGTGTAGATAAACTTGCCAATACATCAAGCGGCGAGCTACCAAGAACTTCTCGATACTATAAATCCCTTTCTGATCGACAACCAGTTTATCATCAAAAACGTTAAGCATTTTTATTATTCTGTCGTGCGATACCACGCCCTCGCTTACACCTGTAAAGAAGCTATCTCTGTTGAGATAATCAAGCCTGTCTATATCGATTTGAGACGACACCATTTGATGTAAAAACTTTTTATAGTATCTGTTGGTAAATATCTCGATAGCAGTGCTTAATGCTCCATTATAATATTCGTTCAACTCTGTCATAGCCATAAGCGACAACTCCTCATGACGCATTTTATTAACCAGCATATTTTCAAGAGAGTGGCTGAACGGTGCATGCCCTATATCGTGCAAAAGGATAGCCAAAATGGTACTATCTGCTTCCTCGGGCGTTATATCAACACCTTTGGCTTCTAGTACATCTAAAGCAAGTTGCATTAAATGAACACAACCAATAGTGTGTTGAAATCTTGAGTGTATTGCCCCAGGATAAACATAGTTGGTTAGCCCTACTTGCCTGATTCGCCGTAATCGCTGAAACCAAGGGTGATTAATTATATCGTAAGCAACCCCACCCGGCATTGAGATTAATCCATATATCGGGTCGTTTATTATTTTATTCGATGTTGTATAGAGTGGCATAAACTAGAAATATGACCTATGATAATGCGATAAAAATCAACACAAAGGTAGCGTTTATTTGCAAAGTTAGCTAAAAATAAACAAAGGGTTGAAACCTAAACTTCAACCCTTTGCAAAATATTTTTTTAGGGAAGACTCTCCCTTATCTTACTTTCAATTAATTTATTAAAGTTTCTTTTTAACTTCAACCTCTTCAAAGGCTTCAATAAAGTCTCCAACTTTTATATCGTTAAACCTTTCAACGTTCATACCGCACTCAAAGCCACTTGTTACTTCTTTTACATCGTCTTTAAAACGTTTTAATGAGCCTAATTCACCGGTATAAACGACTATCCCATCTCTGATAACTCGTACACTGTTATTACGCTTAATTTTCCCTTCTCGTACGATACAACCAGCAATGGAGCCAACTTTAGAGATTTTAAATACCTCGAGAATTTCGGCTGTTCCTGTTATTTGCTCCTTAACCTCTGGTGCCAACATTCCCTCGATAGCATCTTTAATTTCATTAATAGCATCATAAATAACTGAATAAAGTCTGATGTCAATCTCCTCATGTTCTGCCATTTTTCTTGCTGCTACTGAAGGACGCACCTGGAATCCAATAATTATAGCATTTGAAGCAGCTGCTAACAAAACGTCCGATTCAGAAATTTGTCCAACAGCCTTATGAATAACATTAACTTGTACCTCATTATTTGAAAGCTTTAACAACGAGTCACTTAATGCTTCGATTGAGCCGTCAACGTCACCTTTTACAATTAAGTTTAACTCTTGGAAGTTTCCAATTGCAATTCTTCTTCCAATCTCTTCAAGAGTGATATGTTTTTGAGCTCTAAAGCTTTGCTCTCTCGCGAGGTGCTCGCGTTTCATAGCAATTTCTTTGGCTTCCCTGTCTGTCTGCATAACGTTGAATCTGTCTCCAGCCTGCGGAGCACCGTTGATTCCTAAAATCTGAATTGGCGTTGATGGTCCTGCTTTTTTTACATTTTGTCCGCGTTCGTTAAACATCGCTTTTACACGTCCGTAGGTAGTTCCTGCTAAAACGATATCTCCGATTTTTAATGTTCCGTTTTGAACAAGGACAGTTGCAACATATCCACGGCCTTTGTCTAACTGACTTTCAATAACAGTTCCTGAGGCTCTTCTTTTGGGGTTAGCTTTTAGTTCTAATAGATCTGACTCGACCAACACCTTCTCTAACAGCTCTTTAACATTTATTCCTTTTTTAGCCGAAATCTCTTGCGATTGATATTTTCCGCCCCAATCCTCAACAAGAATATTCATGCTTGCAAGTTCTTGTTTGATTTTTTCAGGGTTTGCCGTCTCTTTATCTATTTTGTTGATTGCAAATACTATAGGCACACCAGCTGCCTGCGCGTGGTTAATAGCCTCGCGTGTCTGAGGCATAACACTGTCGTCTGCCGCAATTGTGATAATAGCAACGTCTGTAACCTGAGCTCCTCGAGCACGCATAGCTGTAAATGCCTCGTGACCGGGTGTATCAAGGAAAGTCATTATTCTTCCGCTTGGTAGCTCAACACTGTAAGCTCCTATATGTTGGGTAATACCACCAGCTTCTCCTGCAATTACGTTAGTATCTCGTATTCTATCAAGCAGTGATGTTTTCCCATGGTCAACGTGACCCATAACTGTTACTATTGGTGGACGTGTTACTAAATCCTCTTCCGAATCCTCCTCATCATCGTGAATTGCTTCGAGTACTTCGGCACTTACAAATTCTATTTCATAACCGAACTCGTCGACAACAAGAGCCATTGTTTCAGCATCTAGTCTTTGATTTATTGAAACAAACAGCCCCATATTCATACAAGTTGCAATTACCTCGTTTACAGGAACATCCATCATAGTTGAGAGATCGTTAACTGATACGAACTCGGTAACTTTTAGAACATTTTTTGTTGCTTCTTGTTCTTCAGTATCATGTAGTTGTCTTTCATGCGCTGCGTCGCGCTTTTCACGACGATATCTTGCTGCTCTCGATTTTGTCTTTGTTGTAAGTCTCGCTAATGTATCTTTTATTTGTTTTGCAACGTCATCTTCACTGATTTCAGGTTTTGCCGGAGCTTTCTTTCTTGTTGTCTGTGGCGGTCTTCTCTTACGTTCTCCTCCTGTCTCACGTTGCGTTCTATCAGATTCAGCAGGTCTTGATTTTGCTGTAGTGCTTTCCTGCGGTTTATCTACTTCTGTTATCTCTTTTTTTATACGTTTACGACGCCTTCTCTTTTTCTTGGCGTCTCCTGATTCTTCTGAACCGGCTGCTGTTTCGCCCGGTTTTCTTTTTCTTTCTTCGGGTAATTCAATCCTACCCAATACTTTTGGACCACTCAATTTCTCAACTCTTGACTGAATAAAGGATATCTCTTCCTTTTCGGTTGTGGTACTTGCGGTCTCTGCTTTTGTATCGGATTCGCTCCCTTTTATTGCCTCATCAGGCTTTTTAGCAGCAGGTTGCGGTTTTTCTTTATCATCTTTAGATGCTTTTTTTACATCCTTTTTATCTTTGGTCTTAGAATCAAGTTCAATTTTATCAACAACTACTGGCTCTTGCGACTTATCAGGTACAAGCGTTATGCTCTCTGCTTGCTTTTTATCAGATTTCTTTTCGGCTTTGGTTGAAGTTTTTGATTCTTTGGACTCTTTTGTTTCTGTCTTCTCTTGTTTTTTGGTTTCAGGCTTTTGTTTTTTGGGTGTATCAAGATCTATTTTGCCAAGAATTTTAACGTCTGGTTTTTCTGTTGGTCGCAAATCTTTCTCTTCAGGTTCCGCTGGAGTACTAGCACTTTCTGTTTTCGTCGCAGTAAAATCGGTTATTCTAACCTCAGTATCCTCCTCTACTACTGTGTCACCTACTTGATCGATAGTAACTGTTTGTGGTTTTACAGGATTTAAAATATTTAGTCTTTCAGATTCTTTTTTTAGATTGATATCGGTAGCATATTCTTTGAACAGAATAACATACACATCTTCGTCAATGCGACTATTCGGATTGCTTTCAATGTGTATACCTTTTTTGTCAAGAAATTGAACAATCGTATTTATGCCAACGTTAAATTCTTTGGCTACTTCTCTAAGTCGTGTTTTTTTCCCTTCAACCATATGCTCTGTCACCTGTTGTTTTTGTTAAAAAATAATTGCAAATATATCATCAAAACTTTGATTTACTCAAATTCAGAGCGTAAAACTCTAAGTACCTCGTCAACTGTCTCTTCTTCGAGATCCGATCTTGAAATAAGCTCTTCTCGCGATAGTTGTAGTACGCTTTGCGCTGTATCACATCCTATTGATTTCAGAACATCAATAATCCAGTGGTCGATCTCGTCTTTAAAGTCCTCTATATCAACATCATCACCCTCTTCAACATCGTCGCGATACACATCAAGTTCGTATCCTGTAAGAAGTCCTGCCAACTTTATATTGACCCCATTTCGCCCTATTGCTAAAGAGACTTGGTCAGCTGGCAGAAACACCTCTGCGCTTTTGTTTTCTTCGTCAATTTTGATTGATGTTACCTTTGCAGGAGTTAATGCTCTGGAAATAAATAAATTTGGATTGGTTGTATAATTTATTACGTCAATATTTTCGTTTCTTAATTCTCGTACTATTCCACGTATTCGTGAACCTTTCATTCCAACACAGGCTCCTACAGGGTCAATGCGGTCATTATATGACTCAACAGCAACTTTTGCCCGTTCTCCCGGAATACGTTCTACTTTTTTAATTGTTATTAATCCATCAAATATTTCAGGAACCTCCATTTCGAACAATCTTTCCAAGAAAACATTTGCTGTCCGTGATAAAACTATATTTGGATTTCCGTTTTTGTATTCAACTTTTATTACTATTGCTCTAACTGTGTCCGATTTGTGGAAGAAGTCACTTGGAATTTGCTCTGAACGGGGGAGAATTAACTCTGTACCTTCATCATCTAACAACAGTATCTCTTTTTTCCATACTTGATAAACCTCAGCTGTAACTATCTCACCAACGCGCTCTTTATATTTATTAAAAACTTGTTCCTTCTCTATCTCCAAAATTTTTGATGCCAAGTTTTGACGAAGTGCTAGAATTGCACGTCTGCCTAGACTTTCAAATTTAAACTCGTTTGAAACCTCCTCGCCTATTTCATAATCATCTTCAATTTTTCGGGCTTCACTAAGAGTGATTTGTGTATTTGGATCAGTCAGACTATCGTCATCGACGATTGTTCTATTATGCCATATTTCAAAGTCGCCTCGGTCAGGATTTATAATTATGTCAAAATTAGAGTCGTCGCCATATAATTTTACTAATGTGTTGCGAAACACATCCTCTATAACTCGCATCATAGTAGTACGATCGATATTTTTTTGTTCTCTGAACTCTGAAAAGGTGTCGGTTAAATCTAATATTTCCATGGTGTCACTTTATTATTTTAAAATGGCTAAAACCATACATTATTAATTGTCAGTATTTTAGTTTATATATTTATTCTCGTTAAAAACTTATGTGTTCCGTAGCCGACTTTATCTCTTCCCATGTCAGCTTTACAGGTCTGTTTTGCTCTTTTTCAATCGCTTCACGTTCCTCTTTCGGCATCTTTTTCAAAGCACTTTTACTATATTTTGTTTTGCTTTGCGATACTGTTATTCCGTCATCTTCGACCGAACGGAGTGTCTCTATCATTTTATTACCATTCTTCAATACGAGTTCAATCTCTTTTCCGATAACTTTTTCGTATTGTCTTTTAATTTTAAACGGCTCTCCGATGCCCGCCGATGTAACTTCGAGCGAATAATCTTCTAAATCGCGATCTAACGATGCTTCAATTTGTCGTGATATATGTGCACAAGTATCTATTAGCAATCCTTCAGGATGATCTAATCTAACAACTATGTTGTTACCAGAAGAGATAATTATTTCCACAATAAATATCTCAGTACCCGTGATACTATCTCTAACAATGCTATCAATTTGTGCAGACGTTATCATAAACCTAACAAATAGGGGGACTATTGTCCCCCCAAAATATCATCTATCGCTTTGAAATTTGCTGCAAATATAATTACATTTTACATAAAACACGAATTTTTATGGTTATTTTTTTGTAATTTATTAATATCATGCGAAGTAACAGCGTGGGAGATTTATCAAAAAGTGCAATAAACTTTAATACCGATTGTAAAATTTTATAAAAGAATAAACCCTTAGAAAATTAATATTTGTACTACCTAATTGCAAATACCGTCCTCTATCCGAGGAATCCTCAATTGTCCAGCGATAGGTATAAATTAAAATTCTCAAATCATCGAGAATATTTTTTAACAACATGCGTTATTATCTGTAAAAACATTGATGGTTGTAGCACTCGTGAGCAGTAACAAAACTAATCTCTAAACGAAATTGATAAAATTTCTATTGTTAGAAATTTTCAACCAACTAACAATGTAAAAAGTACTTTAAACTTCGCAAACTTTCAACTTTAACTAAACTGCAATATGCGGACAAAAACAATTTTAGCTTTACTACTCTTTTTCTCGGTATCGTGCGTAAAAGAGATAGAGATGAAAAAACAGTACATTGAAAAAAGATTGGTTTTAAATGGATTAATCTGCCCTGATAGTCTTATTGCTGTAAAAGTTAGCAAAACAACCTCAATATTAGACAATTATATTGAATATATAGATAATGCCAACGTAAAACTCTTTTGTAATGATACGCTTCTCGAAAACCTAACTTACAGTAGCAAAGGACGATATGCGTCAAAAACAGTATATCCAACCGAAAACAACTACTATACAGTTGAGGTTGAGTTAGAGGGTTATCCTACAATACGTGCAACCGATACTGTGCCCGAAAAAACATTTATTACATACGGCACTCATTCATCTGGAAACACCTACGATGAGTATGGAGACCCACATCACGACTACGAAATAACAATTGCCGATAAAAGTAAGAGAAATTTTTACGAACTTTTTTTTATCGATCAATATTTCCCTAACGAATATTCTGATCATTACTACATAAATTTTCAGTGGGGTATTACTTTTGCCGATCCTGTACTAAGAGCCGATAGTGAGCTTGATTTTTCTCCATTGACTTACGTTTTCTCAGACAACCATTTTAATGGCAGTGATTACTCGATGTATAATAAGTTTTTAGCTGCGTCTGTAGGATACAAATTTAATCAACCTATTGCGCCAACAGAAAATGACAGATATGCTATACTTCGCACAACCACATCGGTTTATTATAACTATCGTAAATTTTGGCTTCGTCACAAAAACAATCAACAAGTTGGAGATATAATCGAAGAGCCAATGTTCTCAACACATATTGGCGAGCCTGTTCCAATGTACAGTAATGTAGAAAATGGATACGGAATATTTGCAGCTTACAATCAAACTATCTATAAACTTAAAGAGCAATAAACCGACACAATAAATAAGAAGATGATTATAAGACAAATGAGATATATTTTCCTGTTAATAAGTCTGTTTAGCGTTAATTTAATTCATTCTCAGACAACTATTTATGGTTTTGTAGAAGATAGCAAAACAAAAGAACGATTACCCAGTGTTACGGTTTATGATTTTGTTAGCCAAAGGGGAGTTATTACAAATTCGTTCGGATTTTACAGCATAACATTGCCTGAAAATGACAGCGTTACACTTGTTTTCAGAATGGTGGGATACGAAAGTCAGACCGTTTCGTTTAAGCCTAACACATCTAAAAATCTGAATATCAAATTAGTAGGTGGTATTGAACTGTCGGAAGTTGTAGTAACGGCAGATAAAAGCAGGCTAAAAAGTCCTGAAATGAGTGTTTTGAGTATCCCCGTTAAACAGATATTGGAAATTCCGTCATTAATGGGCGAAGTGGATATTGCTCGTGCTTTTCAACTTATGCCGGGTGTTCATGGCGGAAAAGAGGGAACTAGCGGAATATATGTTCGTGGTGGAAGCCCCGACCAAAACTTGATTTTACTTGATGATATATACCTTTACAGTGTCAATCACATTGGCGGTTATCTGTCAGTTTTCAATACCGATGCGATAAAAAATGTAGAGCTATACAAAGGAGGCTTTCCTGCCAGATACGGCGGACGATTGTCGGCAGTAATGGATATTAGAATGAAAGAGGGCAGTATGACGAAATATTCAGGCGATGTTACTATTGGGATTATTTCAAGCAAGTTCACGATAGAGGGTCCTATATGGAAGGACAAAACTTCGTTTATTGTATCTGCGCGCCGGAGTTTGTTTGATTTGATAATGCTTGGCTATCAACACCTCTATTACTCTGATGACAAGTCAACAGCAGGTTATGCTTTGTACGATGTGAATGCAAAGGTAAATCACATTATCAATCAAAACAATCGTATATATGTTAGTTTCTATTCTGGTCGCGACAAAATACGTATCACACAAAAAGATTATGATACTCAAACAAATTATCCATTCAATTTTAAAGGTATAAATAATTTGAATTGGGGAAATTACTCTGCCACATTTCGATGGAATTATATTTATAAAAACCGTCTTTTCAGCAACTTAACTTTGGGAAGTACCAACTATTTTTACAATTCACTTTCCGATATTTATAAAATTGAAAAGCAATCTAACAAGACTATTGACAGGTTGTCTGACCACTATTTATCATCGATAAATGATTTGGTTGCCAAAATAGATTTAGATTACACTGTGAACAGACATCAGATAAGGTTTGGCGGGGAAACAATACTTCATCGCTTTTCTCCAACAATGAATAAAGTAAAACTATTAACGACAGACAGCAACTCAATAGATACAACTTTTGGTGCAAAAACAATTAAACCTGTCGAGTATTATATTTATTTAGAAGACAAGATATTAGCAACCGAAAGAATAAGTTTCAATATTGGGTCGCACTTTAATCTGTTCTCGACAGAGGGAAAAACTTTTTGGTCGATAGAACCACGCGCTATAGGAAATTTTATTTTGATTGAAAACCTGTCGTTAAAAGCCTCTTATTCAAAAATGAGCCAAGCCGTTCATCTACTGTCCAACCACGATGCAGGAATACCAACCGACTTGTGGGTGCCAGCTACAAAAAAAGCACCTCCGCAAAAATCGTCGATATTTGCATTAGGTCTGGCAGGCGAATTAGAAATGAACATAGAGTGGAGTTTAGAAACTTTCTATAAAACATTTAAAAACTTGATTGAGTTTAGCGAAGGCTCCTCATTTTTTACCGGTAGTGCCGATTGGCAGGAAAAGATTGAGAACAACGGAAAAGGAAACTCCTACGGCATAGAACTGTTAGTGCATAAAAAAACAGGAAAAACAACCGGTTGGATATCATACTGTTTGTCAAAAAACACAAGACAGTTTGACAAATTAAACTTTGGCAAACCGTTTCCGTACAAATACGACCACAGACACGATTTCTCAATAACAGTAAGTCATAAATTTTCAGACAAGTTTCAAATATCTGGTTTGTGGGTTTTTACCTCCGGAAACGCTGTAACACTGCCCTCAACAAAATATGAGATTTACGTTTTAGATTATACTCCCGGAACAGATAGTGATAATAACTTTTACGACGAAGCCCACGTTTACGGAGAACGCAACAACTACAGAGCACCTGCATATCACCGCTTGGACGTTAACCTCTCTTTTACAAAAAATAAAAAATATGGTATAAGAAAGTGGTCTTTTGGAGTATATAACGCCTACAACAGACTGAATACCTACTATCTTTTTTTCAAATATGACAAAAATGGAAACAGAAAACTCTATTCGTTTAGTTTATTCCCAATAATGCCATCAATAAGTTATAGTTACAAGTTTTAATACCGACTGGACATACAATAGCCCAAACCTCGCTATTGCTCTTTTCGACTATGTGTCTGTATCATCGGTATTTACCATTATAAAATTTTAAAAAGATTGGACTATTTTAAAATTACAATTGGTATAACTTTCAACTTTACAAACTTTTAATATCTTTGTGTATTGCGCCAATGTATAGAACCACAAACAAATTAGACAAATGCTCTTTACCGAAAAACATTTGAACTTATTTAACAACCGAATTTATGTTCGCATTGCAACTTCACAAAACGTAAAACCGAAGCTTGCTATAGTGCTTATACATGGTCTTGGCGACCATTCTGGCAGATACATGGATTGGATGGAAAAGTTTGAAGATCTTGGAGTGGTTTGGGTTACTGCCGATTTGCCTGGTCATGGGTTGTCAAGTGGCAAACGCGGTTGTTTTAGAACTATTGAGTGTCCGTTTAAAATTGTTGAACATTTAATCACATTAGCCAAGAATAGGTTTGAAGGTCTGCCAATTATTCTATATGGTCACTCAATGGGGGGAAATATATGTGCAAATTTTGTAATACAAAAAAGTCCAAAAATTGATGGACTTATATTAACATCGCCGTGGTTGGGATTAATTAATCGTCCGCCGAATTGGAAAATAGAGTTAGCAAAATTAGTATCTCCATTATTAAAAAATATGACGTTAAAAACAGGTGTTATGCGAGAACAGCTGACATTTAACGAAAAAGCGCTTGACAACTTCGAGAAAGACAATCTTATACACGGAAAAATAACACTCGGCACATTTTTAATAATGTGGGATGCTGCGTTTTATATCCGTAAAAATGCTTTAAGTATTAAGATTCCTACTCTGCTGCTTCATGGAACTTCTGACACTATTACAAATTGGAAAACAACAATGAGGTTTGGATTAAAAATTAGACAAATATCTAAGTTCAAATCTTTTGATGGAATGCTGCATGAGCTACATCATGATGCAAATAACAACATGGTTGCCAAAGAGATAACAAAATGGCTTAACAATACATTTTTGCAACAATATGGATTCTAAATGGAGAACAATAATAAAGCCGGAAAAGTCAAAATACGATATTGACTACAGCACACCGATGTTTTTCATTGGGAGCTGCTTTTCTGATAATATTTCCCAAATTTTGCAAACGAACAAATTTCAGGTTTTATCGAATCCTTTTGGTGTTCTTTACAATCCTTATTCAATACAAACTGCTTTACGACTTATTTTGGGAGAAATAGAGATTGACGACAACGATTTGGTTTACCATAACGGCTTATGGCACAGCCTGCTTCATCACAGCGTATTCTCAAACCCCGATAAAGATAAGTTGCTATTGAATATTAAAAGGACGATTGAAGATTGCAGACTGTTTCTTAAACGTGCCGAATATCTATTTATAACTGTTGGCACTTCATGGGTTTACCGTTATAAAAAGAGTGGTAGAATCGTTGCCAATTGTCATAAAATACCTAACAGAGAGTTTATTCGCTTTAGACTAAACACTTGCGATTTTACAGATGAGTTTGAAATGCTTATAAAATCAATAGTTGAGTTTAATCCACAAATTAAAATTGTTTTTACTGTTAGTCCTGTTCGTCACTGGAAAGATGGTGCCGTCGAGAACCACCTAAGCAAGAGCATTTTAACTGTTTCCATTCATCAATTAATTGAGTTCTCCGAACACGATATCAGCTACTTCCCTTCGTATGAACTTATTACCGATGATTTACGAGACTACAGGTTTTATAACGAAGATATGCTACACCCTTCAAGCCAAGCGGTTAATTATGTTTTTGACTTTTTCAAAGAGACATACTTTACAGCCGAGACAAAGAAAACGCTTAAAAAGGTTGAAAACCTTGTAAAAGCCGCTCAACACCGACCTTTTAACCCTTCTGACATCGAATATTCAAAATTTTGCGAAGCAAGATTAAAAGATATTCAGCAACTAAACAAGCTGTTTCCATTAATGGACTGGGAAGCAGAGAAAACTATTTTTACAAAACAAAAAAGGGCAGACTAAAACCGTCCACCCTTTTGCTATTATTGTTGTTAGTACTATTCCACTATAGTCATTTCGTCAACCAAGTGTTTTGCCCCTGCAAATTTGTCGATAATAAACAAAACGTAACGGATATCTACTGAGATTGTTCTTTGCAAATCGGGTTCAAAAGCTATATCGCCACTCATTGCTTCCCAGTTGCCATCGAATGCACAGCCAATAAGCTCGCCGTTGGCATTTAAGACAGGGCTTCCTGAGTTTCCGCCGGTAATATCGGTATTTGCTAAGAATCCAACAGGCATTTTCCCGTTTTTATCAGCATATCTGCCAAAATCTTTGTTTTCGTATAACTCTTTTAGTTTAGGTAGAACCGTAAATTCGCGATCATTTGGATTTTCCTTCTCCATAACACCTTCCATATACGAGATAAAATCATAATATACGGCATCGCGAGCCTTATAACCACTTACAGTTCCGTAAGTTACACGCATTGTACTGTTAGCATCCGGAGCGAATGTCTTCTCGGGCATCATTTTCATCAACCCTTCAACAAAAAGGCGGTTTCCGCGAGCCTGAGATTCTCTGTTTGTTCTGATAGAGGCAATCAGTGAACGATATTGTGCGAGTGTTTGCATTCCGCCTAAGTATGCTGCATCTTTGTCAAAGTCCTTTATTTTTGCTGTTTCAATAAATTTCATCAGTCTTTCTTTATTAAAAATAGCTGACTTTGACAACTCTTTAGAAATATAATTATCTACATTTCCTTTATATTTTTTTGTTATGTTTTTAATGAAATCTGGTTGATATTCAACTTCTAAATCATTAATACATATCTCAATCATTGCTTTTGCAACTTTTAGATCTAAAGAGGGCTCATAATCTTCATAAACTTTTTCGTATGTCTCTTTTAAATCTTTTCGAGTTTGAGCAATAAGTTCTGTGCTATCTGGATTTTTCTCAAGAACATTTCTCAATGATTGAAGCCTTAAACTCATCGGATATCCCTCTGTTCCCATTAGAAGTGTTTCTCCTAAGATGGTTAAATTTTTACTATATGGCTCATTGGCTATAATTGCGTTTTTGATTAAATCTAAAGCCTCACTGTATTTTGCGTTATCGGGATTTTCTTCCACCCATTTTGCAAAATCGGCTTCAATTTTCTCTTTTTTACCTTTAACATCAAGGTTTTTTAAGCCTCTGTTTTGTCCGATAGAGTATTTCCAATAGTTTGATGAGCCGGCGTATTTCGACGAATACTTAATTCTAACTTCATCGCTTGCATCCATAGCATCTGCCCATATATCTTGTTTGATTCCACGGATATTTGCTCTAATTGCGTTAGAGTTTTCCATTAAATTTTTAACTCCCCACGATGTTAAATAACGATCGGTGCGACCGGGATATCCCATAATCATTGCATAATCACCTTCCTGAATACCTTTTATTGAGACTTTCAAATGACTTTTAGGTTTGTATGGAACATTATCTTTAGAATACTCTGCTGGTCGGTTGTCTTTATTTGCATATACTCTATAAAGAGCAAAATCACCAGTATGTCGGGGCCACTCCCAGTTATCGGTATCTGCACCAAATTTTCCTATTGACTCTGGTGGAGCACCAACTAAACGGATATCTTTATAATCTTCATAAACAAACAACATAAATTGATTGCCATGAAGTAACGAACCCACATTGGCGCGATAATCAGGAGTCTCTTTTTTTACCTCTTCGATAATAGCTTTCGAAATGCTGTCAATAATCGACGTTCTTTCAGATTCCGACATCTCATCGTTTACGTTTTCTAAAATTCGTTCTGTAACATCTTCAGCGCGAATTAAAAACGAAACTGTTTTTCCTTCATTAGGTAACTCTTGCTCTCGTGTCATTGCCCAAAATCCATCAGTCAAATAATCATGTTCGACACTGCTATGGCTTTGAATATCATCATAAGCGCAGTGGTGATTTGTTAATAGTAACCCTTCTTCTGAAATCAATTCTGCAGTACAGCTACCATAGTTGAGGGCTACAATTGCATCTTTTAAACATGCGTTGTTAATTGAATATACGTCCTCTGCGGTCAGTTTGAAGCCTTTCTCGGTCATGTGACCAATATTTAGCTTGTTAATCAAAACTGGCAACCACATGCCTTCATCGGCTCTCAAAATAGAACTGCCGGCAATAAGTAAAAAACCGACAATTAATGACAATGTTTTTTTAATCATAATATTTAAGTGTTTAATATGAAACGGTTTGTGTTATAAAATTTTATTTTCAAATATAGAACACAAAAATAACTATTTACTAGTAAATTTCAATAATAAACCTGTTTTTTAACCTTATTCGTGCAAACAAACTTGTAAAATAATGGTTATGAAATATTAGATTTTAAATAAACAAATACTATTTTTGCGGCGTTAAAATTTTAATATTTATGCAAATAGAATTAGTATTACTAATCGTTGCGATCCTGTTTTTTGTGAGCATATTGTCGGGAAGAATAAGTTCTAAACTAGGTATTCCTGCTCTACTTCTATTTTTGTCTGTCGGCATGATATTTGGACAAGATGGAGTCGGGATAAAATTTGAAAACATTCAGGCAGCTCAAGCAATAGGAACAGTAGCACTCTCAATAATTCTTTTTTCCGGTGGTTTGGATACTAAGTTCGAAGAGATACGTCCCATAGTACGACAAGGTGTTGTTTTAGCTACCTTAGGTGTGTTTGTGATGGCTTTCTTCAGCGGCATTTTATCATGGTGGGTATTAGATAAGACTCTGCCAAATATGGCGATATCTTTGACAACAGCATTTTTATTAGCATCAACAATGTCTTCGACTGACTCTGCTTCAGTTTTTTCAATTTTACGATCTAAAGGAATTAATTTAAAAAACAACTTACGTCCAACATTAGAACTTGAGAGTGGAAGCAACGACCCTATGGCTTATGTTTTAGTTGTTACACTTATTGACCTTATCAAAATGGGTTCCACACCTAATTACTTATTAGTAATTACACAGCTTATTCTACAGTTAGTTATTGGAGCTATTGCGGGATATGTATTGGGAAGATTAGCAGTATATGTTATAAACAAAGTAAAAATCCATAACGAGTCTTTATATCCTATTCTGCTTTTTACATTTTGTCTTTTTATATACTCAGTCACCTACTACATTAAAGGAAATGGATATTTGGCTGTTTATATAAGTGGTTTGGTAATTGGCAATTCAAGATTTGTTCACAAGCGCTCATCACTGAATTTTTTCGATGGTCTTGCATGGATGAGCCAGCTATTTATGTTCTTAACTCTTGGACTATTGGTTAATCCCAGCGAGCTTGTTCCCATACTTATACCAGGCTTGATTATAAGTTTTGCGATGATTTTTATTACTCGTCCGTTGACAGTTTTCTTAACATTATTACCTTTTAGGAAAATACCCGTAAGAGACAAAGCATATATTTCCTGGGTTGGATTGCGTGGCGCCGTTCCCATAATTTTTGCAATTATACCGCTTGCAGAAGGTGTTCCTCACGCAAGACTGATTTTTAATATTGTATTTTTATGCACATTAGTATCATTATTGGTACAAGGAACCGCATTACCCATGGTGGCAAGATGGTTAGGCTTAGCCGATGATCCAAAAGAAGAAATCAAACTGAAAGAGTTTGATATTGAGCTTTCTGAAGATATAAAAACCATTATGGCTGAAATTGATATTACAGAAAGCATGTTAGAAAATGGCAATCAAATAATGAATATACCTTTACCTGATAACACTCTTGTGGTTTTAATTAAACGCGGAGAAAGATATATTGTACCAACAGGTAAGACCGCACTGGCTGCAAATGACATAATGCTTGTTATTACTGATAATCAAGACACCTTAGAAGAGACGTATAAGAAACTCGATTTAGAACAGTATTTTTAATTTAGAAACAAAATACGATTTAAGATACCAATGTCAATGTCTCCGTTATAAGTTGATCTGAATACTATTTTTAAATTATTTTTTAGGTACTTTTTTTATTCTGTTATTAGTAAAAATTTGACGTAAAACTTATACAATATTTATTGCGCTATTTTAATAAACACTTTACCAAAAAACACAGAAAAAATTGCAACAACAATCGTTACTGTAGAGTACTGGCGCATTCCGAAGAGTCGAAAAACTGCTAACAAAAACGTAACGTTCATGTAACAGCTTTGTAACAATCAAACTTCAACTTTGTAGCGTTAAAAAAAACTAAAAATTGTTTTTGTGACGCATAAAAAGTTATTTCTTATTACCCTGTTTTTTCTTGTCACCGCGACAGAAATTTTAGCACAAACAGGGAGTATAAAAGGGAGTGTTTTAGATTCAAAAACCAAAGAATCACTCATAGGTGCTGCGGTAATTATACAAGGTACTACTACCGGAGCTGCTGCCGATTTAAATGGGGACTACATTATTCAAAATGTTGCACCAGGAACTTATACTCTTGTTGTCTCCTACATAACATACCAGTCGACAATCAAAAAAGGAGTTGTTGTTGAAAAAAATAAAGAAACTATCGTAGATTTTCTGTTGGAACCTGATGATATAAGTCTTAAAGAAGTACAAGTTGTTGCGAAAGCTAACCGGGAGAGTGAAAACATCTTGTTGCTTGAACAAAAGAAAGCTTTATTAGTTACTCAAACTGTTGGAGCAAGAGAACTTTCCAGAAAGGGGATATCCGATGCACAAGCCGCTGTTGCACAAGTCTCTGGAATATCAAAACAAGAGGGTGTTAAAAACGTTTTTGTACGCGGATTGGGTGACAGATACAACGCAACACTACTTAATGGCTTCCCTATTCCTTCAGAAGACCCTGAATATAAAAACATTGCATTAGAGTTTTTTGGAACTGATGTCATTCAAAACATTGGAGTAAACAAGGTTTTTAATGCATCTAACGTGGGCGATGTGGGCGGTGCAGTTGTTGACATCTCCTCAAAAGAGTTAGCTGAGGAGAGCAAGCTATCTGTTGATTTATCGGCAGGTGTCAATGTGGCGGCAGTAGGTGCAGATTTTGTCCGCCAAGACGGTTCCAACTATTTGGGATTTGCTAACACAGATCAACCATCTCAAGGTCAGCACAATTTTCCAAACAGTTTAGTTCCCCAAAAAGTGTCGTTCCCGCTCAATCACGGCTTCGGAGTATCGGGAGGAAAGCTATTTAGCAAAGAAGGAAACAGCAACAAGTTGTCAATCTTCGTAGTAGCCTCTCACGGAATAAGTAATTCGTGTACCAAAGAAATTGCACGGAAAACAAACTCAATTGGAGCGAAGTTTCAAGACCAAGAGGGAGACAAATATTCACAGGCAGTCAACCAACTTGCTTTGGCTAATGCCCATTATGAAATTAAAAACCGACATAACGTTAATTACAACTTTATGCTTATCCACGTTAACGACCAGTATGTAGGAGAGTTTAGCGGTTTTTATCACGAACCTTTTCAGGGTAGTCCCACAGAGTCTGGCATAATCAGAAGACAACAAACAAACGACAATCTTCTGCTTGTAAATCAATTAGTTTCAGATTGGCAACTAACTGACATCATAAAGTTAAATTTGGGTGTAGCGTACAATACGGTAAAGGGATTAGAGCCTGACCGTCGCGAGAACTATTTTACACAAGTAGATGAAAATCTGTACAGTTTAACCCGAAGCAACCGAAATAAACGATTCTTCTCTGATCTGAAAAATAACGATCTTAACGCTAAGGTTGGACTGTCGATAAAACTGAACGACAGATTTAATAGTGGAAACTCCTCAGTACAAGTAGGATACGCTGGAAGATTTACAAACGACAAATTCAAAGCGGTAGAGTATAACTATAGTCCTTTGGGTACACCAAATTTCACAATTGAAGACCTGAATTTAGATGAGTTTTACGAAGAGTACCTAAGCAGTGGCTTACTAAAAATGGAGAAGGGTGAGACAAACTCCTACAAAGTGTTTAAAAACATACACTCAGGTTTTGCAGAAGTATCGTATCAAATAGCTGCAAGCTTGGCAGGAAACATTGGATTGCGAATGGATGCAGTCGACTTAACTGTTGACCATGAAGTAACTCATGTCGTACCAGGTAGCGAAACAATAAATAAAAACTACTTCTTACCAAGTTTAAACCTGAAATACGATATAAACGATAAAAACAGCTTGAGGTTAGGCGTTAGCAAAACATATACTTTGCCTCAATCAAAAGAGATTTCTCCCTATCAATACGTAAATATATCTTTTGCAAGTCAAGGTAATACTAACATCAAGCCATCAGACAACTATAACGTAGATTTAAAATGGGATTTCTACATAACCAACAGTGAACTATTCTCAATTACAACCTTTTACAAACAAATACAAAATCCTATCGGACGCGTAGATCAAGGAAACTCTGCAGGACTTCTTACATATGATAATATAGGCGAGAATGCCACAGTTGGGGGAATTGAAATAGAACTTCGCAAAAACATTTTCAATAAGTTTAATACTCTATTAGAGCAATCTAACCGTCTCTCTTTCGGTGTGAATGCTTCTTATATCTATACTAATTTAATGCTCGATGTACCCAGCACAACACCGCGTAAAACACAATTGGAAGGAGCATCACCATTCTTGATGAATGCCGATTTATCATACAGTTTCAAGAAAAGTGAAAAAGATTTTATCGCATCAATAATATTTAACTATTTCAGTGATAGAGTTCATACCGTTGGCACAAAAGGATTTAGAGATATTATTGAAGAAGGAGTTCCCACGTTAGATTTAGTTTTATCATACGGATTTAACAAAAACTTCTCGGTAAACTTTAAAGCTATAAATATACTTGACGCGCCTTACCGTCTATCACGTGAGGGAACAACAGGCGAAAAAATAGTGTTGAGTGAATTTAAAAAAGGGCAAAACTTTGGCTTAGGAATAAGCTATCAATTTTAATATGAAACGAACATGCCAACATAAACTTGATACATAAAATCGTGATTATAAAGTATGTGAGTTCCATATGACCATAAACTGAAGAATTATTAACATATGAATAATTATTAACTATTTAAATTTTTATGACAATGAAAAAAAATTTGCTTTATTTAATTATGAGTGCTGCAGTTATTTTTGCTGCATGTAAAGATGACAAAGACAAAAAAGATCCTGTAACTCCTCCTACAGTTACTGACGAGAACTTATCGGGTGCTATAAACAGTAGCAGAACGCTCGATGCTGCTATTAATTACACGTTAACAGGTCCGCTTATTGTTGAAGATGGTGGAGTATTGACTATTCCTGCTGGAACTACAATTAAAGCGAGAAAAGGATTTGGAAGCTACATTTTAGTTTTACAAGGTGGTAAAATTAATGTTAATGGTACAGCTGAAAAACCAGTTACTATGACTGCCGACATTGCTAATGCAGAACAAGGTCACTGGGGTGGATTAATTATCAATGGTAAAGCTCCATTAGCCGATCCAAGCGAAGTAGGTAGCACAGAAATTAACTCTGCTTATGTTTACGGTGGCAACGATCCTAACGACAATTCGGGTACTATTACCTATTTAAAACTCGAATACACAGGAGCTCGTTCAAGCGCAAACGTTGAGCATAATGGACTTACATTAAACGGTGTAGGTGCTGGAACAACAATTGAAAACATCTACATTCCTAACGGAGCTGATGACGGTATCGAATTCTTCGGAGGTTGTGTAAACGTGAAAAACTTGTTGGTTGTAAATTCTGATGACGATATGTTTGACTTCACACAAGGCTACTGTGGTACATTAGAAAATGCTTATGGTATTTGGGAAGCTGGATACGTAAGTAGCGAAAGTGACCCGCGCGGTGTAGAAGCTGACGGTAACTTAGACGGATTAAATCCTGAATATCCAAATCAAGCTAACTTTACAATCAAAAATATGACTGTCGACCTTCGCTTAGAGCCTAACACTACAGAGGGATTCTATATGCACGATGTTATTAAAGTTCGTAGAGGAGCTATAGCTAATATCGAAAATGCATTAGTAAAAGGTCAAGGACAAGTTAAAGATTTAATTGATTTAAAAGACAAAAAAGGTGACGGACAAGAATCATCTGTAATTTCTTTAACTAACTCTTTAACAACTCCATTCAGTGGTAAAGATATCAATAAAGAAGAAGGAACTACATATGAGAATGTTAAAATTGAAGACGGTAACACAGGATGCCCAACAAACCTTTTTGGCTGGACAGGATATCAACTTTAATTTTTAGCATAATCTGTTAATAAAACACAAAAGGTATTTCGATTTCACTCGAAATACCTTTATTTGCATAAAAATAATTTAAAAACAAATGAAGCATAAAATAACTCTGTTCACAACGCTATTTTTGATTGTGTTGAGCGTGCAAGCTCAAAAAACTCCTCAGTTGTATCAAAATGAAGGTATCTACTATCACGATAGAGGACAAAACGAACTCTATAATGGCGATTATCGCGAATACTATGATAACAACACTCTTAAACTTGAAATGCAAATTAAAAACGGTTTGCCAGAAGGAACTTATATCATTTATTTCGAAAATCGCAAACCAAAAGAAATACGTTCATACAGAGAAGGAAAACTTCATGGCTTGTGGAGGAATTACGATATTTCGGGACAATTAATTTCTGAAGCCGAATACAAAAATGGGCAAAAACACGGCACTTGGCGCATCTGGGATGAACTAGGCATGCAACGATATGAAATGAATTATTACGAAGGAAACAAAACCGGAATTTGGCGCATGTGGGATGAAAAAGGTACACTGGTAGACGAAAAAAAATATTGACACATCTCTTGTAACAATTTCTTAACAAAAACTTAATCTTTACGTAATAATTCTGTAATACTTATACAGCATTTTTGTTGCGTAAAACAATTATAAAAAAGCACACTTATGAAAACTACTCTTTTTATTATAGCGGCTACATTCTTATCAATTTCTGTGTACGCAGAGGATAATAAAACCGATAAAAATGTAAAAACTGACGCTACTGAATTTGTCGATAATGTCAAGTCAGTCAATTTTTCAGGTATTATTACCGACAAAAAAAGTCACGAATCATTAGCGGGAGCTGCTATTTTTATTGATGGAACAAAATATTATTCTGATTTAGAAGGAAATTTCAATATTTCTAATATTAAGCCCGGAAAACATACTGTTAAAGTTGAACTTATCTCCTATCAACCCATTGAAATAGAGATTGAAGTTCAAGCTAATCAAAAAATCAGCATTGATTTAGTACAGTCATAACATAGTTATTTTTTCACACTCTCTCTATGTTTTTTTATGTAAAGGAGCTGTCTCGTTCTGAGACAGCTCCTTTTCTTTGACAATTTTTGAATATTCCTTATGAATTAAATTCAAAAAACCAACCTTTATACTATAACATTAATTAAAAATAACAATTAAATAAATTCTCTGTATATTTGTATGTTTTCAAATGCTTTGGTAAAATTCTATCAGTTATATGATGAATTTACCTGCTAAAATAAAGCTATTTTCAAATGAATCAACTTTATCCCCTAAAATTCAGACCCATATATAAAAGCCGGATTTGGGGAGGAACACAACTTCGCGATCAGTTAATGAAAACAGATGCTCCATCTGATTGTGGAGAAAGTTGGGAAATCAGTTCAGTTGAAGATGATGTAAGTGTTGTTTCGGAAGGATTTTTAGCCGACAACGAACTAAACGAACTAATCGAGGTTTATATGGGCGATTTGGTAGGTGATAAAGTATTTGAAAAATTTGGAAACGAGTTTCCTTTACTTGTTAAATTTATAGATTCCAATGACAATCTTTCCGTACAAGTCCACCCTCACGACAAAATAGCATTAGAAAGACACAATGCATACGGGAAAACAGAAATGTGGTACATTATTGATGCCGCGCCTGATGCCAAAAACGTTACTGGTTTAATAAAAGGAACAAAACCTGAAGATTTAATTAGCAGGCTTAAAAACAATACCTTAGAAGAGATATTAGTTTATGAAACCGTAGAACGTGGCGATGTGTTTTATATACAATCTGGACGCGTTCATGCTACAGGAAAGGGTGTTTTGTTTGCAGAAATTCAACAAACAAGCGATATTACATACAGGCTGTACGATTATAACCGAAAAGACAATAATGGCAAAAAAAGAGAATTGCATATAGAATTGGCACTTGAAGCAATTGATTATTCATTAGAGGACAGTGCCAAAATTAAAGTAAATACCAAGCCAAATCAGCCTAACAGATTGATTGAATGTCCATACTTTACCGTAAATTTGCTAAGGTGTGGGAGACCTGCTGAAATAGACTATGCATATTTAGATTCATTTGTTATATATATATGCACATCTGGCAAATGCAACATTTATTGTGATGATAATAAAGAAGCATACAGTTTGCAAATAGGAGAAACAATATTGATTCCAGCATTAATTAACAGCATTATAGTAGAACCTGCGAGTGACGAAGTTTCTATCTTAGAAGTATTTATTGATAACGAAAGAGAGTAAAAGCAAAATGATTATCCGCAAAGCAGAATTTATTCAATCAACCACTTCGGTAAACCAATGCCCTACGAATGGATTACCTGAATTTGCATTTATTGGCAGATCAAACGTTGGCAAATCAAGTCTTATCAATATGCTCACTGACAATGCAGGATTAGCAAAAACATCGCAAACACCGGGAAAAACACAAACCATTAACCACTTTAATATCAACGATCAGTGGTATTTAGTGGATATGCCCGGATATGGATATGCTAAGACTTCACGCACGCTACGCAAGGATTGGGATGCATTTATACGCGAATATATCTTGGAACGAAATGAACTTGTAAACCTATTTGTCCTTATCGACTCTCGCCACGAACCTCTTAAAAACGATATAGAATTTATTTCATGGCTAGGACAAAACTCTATTCCATTTTCGATAGTATTTACCAAAATTGACAAGTTATCAAGTTCCCGATTGAATAAAAATATTATAGTTTACAAAAAAAGACTGAGCGAGAATTGGGAGATATTACCCCCTATTTTTACCACATCATCAGAAGCAAAATTTGGTCGTAACGAACTTTTAAACTATATTGAAAACATATTAGACAAATTATAATGACCAGACAATAAAACAATTAACAACAAAACTCTAAATAAAATGGAAGCTCCGATAAAAATTTTTACCTGTAAAGCGTCAACCTACTTAGCTAAAGAGATAGCAAAATCAATCAAATTGCCTCTTGGCAAAAGCTCTATTCTGCAATTTAGTGATGGGGAATTTCAACCATCATTTGAAGAGACAGTTCGTGGTGCTCATGTTTTCATTGTGCAATCCACATTTCCGCCAAGCGACAATCTTATGGAACTTCTTCTAATGATTGATGCAGCCAGAAGAGCCTCGGCGTACAAAATTATAGCAGTAATACCCTACTTTGGATTTGCACGTCAAGACAGAAAAGACAAACCACGTGTTTCTATTGGTGCAAAACTTGTAGCCGATCTTCTTCACACAGCTGGAGTTTCAAGAGTTATGACAATGGATTTGCATGCCGATCAAATTCAAGGCTTCTTCAATGTTCCCGTTGACCACCTGTACGCCTCATCAGTATTTGTTCCGTATATACGTAGCCTTAATCTACCTAATTTGGTAATAGGATCGCCCGACATCGGTGGTGCAAAACGAGCAAATGCATACTCAAGATTTCTTGAAGCACCAATGGTTCTTGGACACAAAACACGTGACAAAGCAAATAGTGTTGAAAGCATTACCGTAATTGGTGAAGTTGCCGACAAAAATGTTGTCATTGTTGATGACCTTGTTGATACCGCCGGAACAGTTTGCAGGGCTGCAAGCATTATGAAACAAATGGGTGCAAAATCTGTCAGAGTAGCAGCAACACACGCCGTTCTATCAAGCAATGCTGTTGAAAAAATAGATAACTCTGATATCAAAGAGGTTATTGTAACCAACTCAATTCCATTGAAACAGAAATCTCCAAAAATAAAAGTACTCTCAATTGCCGATATTTTTGCAGATACGATATCGAAAGTATATAATTCCGAATCAATTAGTGGAAATTTTCTTGTATAATAATATAGTATATAAATCAAAAACAGTTAACTTTGTAGCCCCAAAATAACAGAAATTATTCTGTAGTGTGATGGGAAACCTTGTTCTGTCAGGTAAAGACAGGTTTTGAGTAACACAAAAAAATATTAAAATGAACAGGTACGAAATTAAATTACAAAAACGTAGCCAAGTAGGTAAAGGCTCTACAAAACAATTACGCAACCAAGACATGGTTCCTTGCGAAATTTATGGTACAACCGAAAACATGCACTGCAAAGGTAAATACCTCGATTTTGAAAAAGGTATTGTTAGCCCACATGTTTATTTGTTTGATATAGATGTTGAAGGTACAAAAACAACTGCGATTGTTCAAGATGTTCAATATCACCCAGTTACCGACAAAATAACTCATGTTGATTTTCTTGCAGTTAACGAAAAAAAACCAATCAAAGTAAAACTTCCGGTTGAACTTACAGGAACATCAGTAGGTGTAATACGTGGTGGAAAACTTAGACATATCACAAGAAAACTTTACGTTAAAGGGTTAATGAAAGACCTTCCTCCAACAATAAAAATCGACATCAGCAATCTTGACGTTGCACACGGAATAAAAGTTTCTGATATTAAAGTTGAAGGATTAACATTCCTTGATCCAAAACAAACACTGATAGTAAAAGTTTATGCTAGTCGTACTACTACTGCTGAAACTGAGGGACAAGAACAAGAACAAGAATAATAGCAATCACTTATAAATTATATTACAACCGTCTCCCGTTTATAACAAATTGAGTTAGACCAATTTGTAACTAAACGGGAGTTGTGTTTATAAAACATACAAACAACAATACTCTTTTAACAATCAAACTGTTAGTTGATGAAATTCTTAATTATCGGGTTGGGAAATATTGGAAAAGAGTATCAGAACACACGACACAACGTGGGTTTTGATGTTGCTGACGCTTTCGCGCTAAAATTCAAAACTACGTTTCAATCTGCACGTTACGGCGACATATCAACATTTAAAATAAAGGGAAGACATGTAACAGTGTTGAAACCATCAACATACATGAACCTAAGCGGAAACGCCGTGAGATACTGGATGCGAAAAGAAGATATATCAATAGAAAACATCTTAGTCATAACAGACGACATCGCACTCCCCTTAGGAACTATCCGCCTACGCATGAAAGGAAGCGATGCCGGACATAACGGTCTGAAACATATCATCGAGACACTCGGAACAGATAACTTCCCTCGCCTGCGTTTAGGAATTGGAAACGATTACCCCAAGGGATTTCAAGTCGATTACGTTTTAAGCAGGTGGAGCCAAGAAGAGTATGAAATAATAGCCCCACGTTTTGATATATGCGTAAATGCAATAGAAAACTTTGTGTTAATGGGCATTCAACACACCATGAACAATTTTAACAACAAGTGATTTTGAAGACTTATGAAGAGAAAAGGCAAACGTAATTTATAACTATTAATGCTTGCCAGCAATCAAAATCATAGACTTTTCAGATTACGAAATGCCAACAGCTCTGTTGAGTTTTTTAATTTCACGTTGCAAGAAAACAAATGAAATTACTGCTGCAATAATATCTGATATTGGCGCAGAAGCCCAAACACCTGTAAGTCCCCAATAATTCGGAAGAATTAAAAGAATGGGTATCAAGACAATAACCTGTCGTAACAGCGAAACGGTTGCCGATATTGCTGCCTTGCCGATTGACTGAAAATAGCTCCCCGCAATAATCTGAAAACCAACTATTGGCATTGCGAGCATAAAAATACGTAAACCTTCTGTTCCGATTTCCAACAACTCTTTACTTGAAACATTAAACGTTTTTATCAATATCGAAGGGAATGCCTGTATAAAAATTGTGCCTACAACTGCAACCAAGGTAGCAGCTTTAATACATATAAAGAGTGTTTGCCTGATTCGAATAAAATTTTTGGCTCCATAATTATAACCAATAATAGGTTGTGCAGCCATATTTAAGGCAACAATAGACATCACAATAATTGTTGCAACGCTATTGATAATTCCCATGGCTCCGACCGCAACATCGCCACCATATTTTATAAGCTGCACGTTGTAAATACCGTGTACAAAACTGGAAGCAAACTGTATCGCAAATGAAGAAAAACCAATTGAGACTATTGCATATACGATTTTTTTGTCAAGCCTAAAATTCGGAACTTTAAGTTTTACTATTGATTTTTTTGATCTAAAAAAGTGTCGTAGAACCCAAACACAAAGCACAAACTCTGAGATAACCGTTGCCCAAGCCGCACCCTTTACTTCCATACCAAAACCAAAAATAAATATTGGGTCTAGAACAATGTTCATTCCTGCACTAATAAGCATTGAATTCATAGCAACACGGAGATTTCCCTCTGAGCGTATAACACTGTTGAGAGAAAACCCAAGTATACTAAAGATCGTTCCTACAAGTATAATATCAAGATAATCGTTAGCATATTCTATAGTCTCTTTGCTAGCTCCAAAAAATACTAAAAGTGGTTCTTTGATTAAAAATCCTATAATGGTCAAAGCTATTGAGACGATAATCAGCAATATAAAACAGTTACCTAGTACTCGTTCTGCACTTACAAAATCTTTCTTCCCAAGAAATATTGATACCCTAACTCCCGAACCAACGCCTATAAGCATCCCAAAAGCCTTAATAATTATCATAATCGGAAAAACCACGCTAAGTCCGGTAAGTGCCATTGCTCCAACGCCTTGTCCTACAAAAATCCTATCAACAATATTATATAACGAATTGACAACCACACCTGTAAACGTAGGTAGGAAAAATTTCCATAAAACCTTGCGAATAGGGGCTTCGCCTAGTAACTTTATGTTTTTGCTTTTAGTGTCCAATCTATAACTGTTTTCGGGTGGCAAAGTTAAGAATAATGCAATGTGTTTTTAAGGAACAAGGTACAAGGAGCAAGGGAAAAGAGGAAAAAACTTTTACCTTGTACCTTGCACCTTTTACCTTCAAATTTACTACTCCTCTCCGAAGAATCGTCTAACCTCAGAAGCAAATGCTCTATCGACTGCTTTTCCATCACGTGTTTTTGCCAATCCTCCTCCGGCTGTCTCTTTGTAGTCACGATTAAGTTTATCGCCAACTTCGCGCATTGTAAGGACAACCTCATCAGGAGATATAAACGAACGCACTCCGCTTAAAGCCATCATTGAAGCTGTAATGGCAACAGAGGTAAAGATACCGTTTCGTTTAACACAAGGAACCTCAACCAAGCCTGCAACAGGGTCGCAAATCAAGCCCAGAGAGTTTTTAACTGCCAAAATAAAGCTTTGAATTATTTCAGTTGATGAGCCGTTTTCCAAATAAGTCAATGCAGCTGCAGCCATTGCTGCGCCTACTCCTACCTCTGCCTGACAGCCGTAATCTGCTCCAGCTGTTGTTACGTCATTAAATAAAATCATTCCCATAAATCCTGAAACTAAAATAGCTTCGTTAATTTTTTTACGGTCTGGTTTAGATATTTCAGAATAGGCTTGCAATACACCCGGCAAAATTCCGCACGAACCCGCTGTAGGACAGGCAACTATAACACCACATTTTGCATTCACTTCATTAACAGCAACAGCGTATGCTGCAGCACGTCCATAAACATTGTTGAACAGCGGGTTTTTATGAACATATCTGTTAATGCGCGAAGCATCTTTCCCTGTGAGCTTCAATAGCGACAGTTCACTACTTCTAACACCTTTCTTTGCCGATGCTTTCATAATGCGCCAATACTCTGCTGCTTTACTTAAAATATCGTCGGGGGAAGATCCCTGCAAGTTTTTCTCAACCTCGATAATAACATCAATAAGCTCTTGTTTCTCTGCACGGATATAGGCACTCAACTCCTCAAAAGTATTAAAGGGCATACGATAATTTTTCTTTCCAACGCCTTCTGCTTCAACAATTGGTGGAATTAAAACAGCTTCAGCGTGTCTCTTTGCTTCATTTTGAGATATTATCTCCTGATTGTAATAGTAAAAATTCTCCTTGCCATTAATTGGCGAAGATAGACGCTTATCCATATACCTAACCTCTACGTTACCCCCACCAATCGAGAATCCTGTAATAGTATAAGAGGTTTGCGTTGTTTCTACAATGATTTCGGCGATATTGTTATTGTTTTCGTTTACATATTTCTGCTCCTCCTCAACTGACCCACGTTTATATCCCCCGAAAGCGGCCTTAAATTCACCAAAATCTATACCGTGCTCGTTCACAAAAGCCGGGTCTCCATGTTGTAGCATCTGCGGATGATCGGGCTCTAAACCCCAAAGACCACCACCAATAGCAGATGGTGTATAGTGCCCCGGTCCTGTATCACGAAACGAAGCCAATAATTTTACAGTAACTAATTTCGCAGGATCATTGTCAAATTTAGCGCGGGCAATAATTATATTTCGTGCTATCTGACCTATTTTGTTTGCACCTGCCGTATGTGAACTTGAAGGTCCAACCATAGACGGTCCGACAATATCAAACACACTCATTGGCTTAATATAGCGATGTAGATACCTCTCAAAATCATCTTTAAGAGAATCTATTTCGGCTCTGTCGATTTTACTATCAAAAACAGTTTTAACAAAATAGAGTGATTTAACAACTTTGTCGCGCGATTTCATGTACCATATCTCCATATATAGCGGAAAGATATTGTGCTTCTGAAACGTCTCTACAACATTATTCAAAACGGTATTTCGTGCAGAGTTGATACTTTTCAGGATTATTATGGTTTTACCTTCTTCAATATGGGAATCAAACTTAAACCCTTTTACATCGGCTTTCATTTCTGCAACCGACTCGTTAAGGTCAGGAAGTTGAACTTTTGCATGAATTGCCGATGTTATATCGCTGTAAAAGACCGTCATCATATAGTTTTTGTCTCTATTCGTAACAACGCGATATAGCGTGTAAGGTTGAAATTTATACGGAATTAATGATGACAGCGTTTTTTCAAGTTTTTGGTGATCGAAATCGTGCAGGACACACTCTTCTATCTCTTCGCGATGCCAAAAAGTTTTGTCAACTTTTTGGTTGGCTATACGCTCCTCAACCAGTGGCAAACAATAGGATATTTCTGATTTATGAAAATAACCGTCGATTGAAATGTCGTTCATGATACAATTTTTTTATTGCTCAAATATACGCAATAAAAACATACAAAGATGGTGTCTTAAAAAGTGTATATTTTTATATTGATTTTAAACGAATAAAAAAGGGATTGCCTAACTTTAGACAATCCCTTTTAAAAATCGGCGGCGACCTACTCTCCCACTATCGCAGTACCATCGGCGCTATCGGGCTTAACTTCTCTGTTCGAGATGGGAAGAG
>JGI24712J26585_10000649_pt1 | contig 29731 bp, 20 predicted proteins | sample BioPla3DNA2_FD_26585 | JGI IMG/M metagenome (IMG submission 26585)
AATTAATTTCATCGGCTGCCTTAATCTCTATATTATCAGCCTCTATCTCTAACTCATTATCATCTTTTATTTTTATTGTATTTTCACTGTATAATTCAATTTTACAACTTACCTTATTATTACAAGTTTCCTATCTGTATCTTCACCGGTGAAGAATAAATATCATAAACATCCTCTTCCATATCGGTTAATCGTGCCGTATAACGAAGCATTACATAGACGGTGCCAGCATTTTTAGCAGTAATAGTGTTGCCCTTCACTTCTATACATTCTTCGCCGCTTACGATAATCACATCGGGAGTTACACTATTTATTGTTCCATTGTAAGTTTTTACATTTGCCTCAAGCGAAGTTGTCCCACCGTTTTTCATAAATATTAAACTCCGTTTTGACATAATATCTACAGCCCAATCGGAAAAAACATATGCACAATCGGTGGATATCCCCCAGGTTCCCATTTTAAAGTATTGTATAGCTGTACTCTTATCATTAATACTCCATGGCCAGATGGTCATTCCTCTATGTTTTGCAATTTCCATAAAATCTTTGCTTATTGCTTCATAGTTTGGCATAAGGCTCGAATTAAGGTTCTGAATCTCCCACAAAACAAGGCGTAGTGCTCCATAAATATCAGTTTTATAGTCATACCCTGCTCTTATGGTGCCTAGAGGCATTTCAGGCATAAGTGACCTAGTTCTTTTGAGCTGATCATCGCTTGACGAAATTGCAATAGCTTGTCCATTAGCTCCAACTCTTTTGGTAAGCTCAATAAAATGATCCACCATCTTAGGATCTCTGCTCTTTATTTCAACAAAAAGAGTATTATTCTTGTCCTTAAATCTATCAAAATATTGACTTAGTGTAGGAATTTTAGCCAAAGGATACTTATCGGCAAACTGCCTATTGGCATAGTATGTACTAATTTGCTCTAGAGTCTTTTCATGAATTTTCCCATTCCCATTGGTAGTGCGTTCAAGAGTCTCATCATGTAGTACTACCACATGCTGTTTTCCATCAGCTCCTGGCATAGTAAGCCATATGTCGTTTTCCACCGTGTCAGCCCCAAGTTTAAAAGCCAGTTCGGTTCCTTCAATAGTATTCTCAGGTGCAAGATCAGGAACACCCCTATGACCAATTAAAAACGGTTTTCTAATAATGGTTGTGTTTTTATCATAAAAAGATAGTGCTTCTAAGGCTTTTTCAGTAGAATTGGTTATAATGCCGTTAGTGCCCGCTGTAATCATTTTATGCAGTGTAACCAGCTTTTCGCTGTCATCCTCTTTTGTTGTATCTTTTGTCCACACAGTTACCAGTCTTTGTTGTAAAAACTGTATATTACTCTTTGTCGAAGCTTCTAAAGGAAGCACTACTATACGGGAGAGATTACTGTTGGCAAAACCACATAAGTTCATGAGTTGGTTGTCGTCTAATTTAGAAGGCAGTTTTTCAAATTCAACAATACCCCTAATAAAGGGATAATTTTCTCTAGCCAACTTAACTAAATCAGGAAATGTTGATATGACAAAGACATCCTCTATTCCATTTTCTCTCAAATACTCGGATATAGCCTTTGCCGACTCGGAATCATTTACTCTGAAAGCAGGCATTACTTTTGATTTCATAGCTTCATAAAATGAAGCAACAGTACCTAATACGTCATTAGAACCATATCCTGTGACTTCAAGCTTATTATTTACAGAAAGAATAGCCGTTGCAGCTTGTCCATCAGAAATCAAACTATCAAATTCTTGTTTGGTTTTTATTTCTGTAACTACTGTAGGTGCCATAGCTATCTTTGTATTTGCTTCATTAACTCTTGCGAAATTTCCTTCCGGAGAATTTACCACTGTAAGAGGCTCTTCTATTAAAGATATTTTAATGTTGTCAATCTTCATAATACTGCCGTTAGCTTGAAATCCTATTCCTCCAGTGAGGTATGTGTCCCATAATTGTAAGTTCATAAGCATTACATTTCCAATCCAATGCTCGACAATGTTATTATATGCTTTAACAGTATAACGATACATTTTGGATTCATCGATATCTTCGTAGAAAAAGTTTATTTTTCCAACAATCCAAGAATTTGTAATGTCCCTTTCCGCAAATTCCACCCCATTAGCAACAGTAGCTTTTTTTCGGACCGCCATTTGATAATAGGGGTAATTATTATTTTGTATCCTATACATTATTGAATTCCAACGCATTGGATCCTTTGCATCGGAATTGGTAATATCAGCTTCAATCTTGTAGTTTCCAAGTTTATTTAAATACTCNGGCAAAAGAACCCTTACCGAATCATATCTTGCATCAATAAAAAATTCTCCGTTTCTTACAAATGAATTTATTTCATGGGCACCATCTTTTCTCAACCACCCTTTAGGTAATGAACCTTCCGGTAAATTGTCAAAATTCTCCTCATACACCACATAACTATCCTCAGCACTTTCCTTAGTAAATAGTAAAAAACTAGTAGAAGCACCATCAATAACAACGGTAGCTGTGGTCATACCCTTTTTGAGTATATTTATTTGCCCCTTTGAATATTTTGCAATATCGGGATTACTGAAAGACCACTGACATTGATCACCATCAATTATCTTTCTGGTAAAGTCCTGCATTTTTGCAGTAAATTTTATTTGTTTGGCTTGCATAGTGCCCTTTACTCCAAAAAGGTAACCCCCTTCATAGGTAATCGAAGTGATTTTTTGTGTATTTTGCTTTTTATTAGAAACCGTAGTGAATTTCCCATACACTGAACTCCCGGACATAAGCTTACTATATATCGATTTATCAAGATTATTTGTTCCATAAACAAGAATACTACCTTGAATAGTAATAAGGATTGATAAAAATGTACACATAAAAAACTTTTTCATAGACTAATCGCCCCCTGACCATATAACTGTGCTTATTTCGCAATTGTAAACACTTTTTGTCTCGCTGAATTTAGAACATTTGATTGGAAAACCTCAACACAAACTTCTTAACAGCAAAAAACCTTAGACTAAAAAAAGTTTGCAAAAAAACAAACTTTTTTGAGGAATTGTATATATTAATTATATCTAAGGGGTAATATTTTGTAAATATACTATTTAACTAATCCCATAAACATTGCACAAGCAAATATTATTTGATCAATAATCTTCTTTTAGTATCAATCCAATCTACCATTTTTTTATAATCTTGTGAAATGTATTTTGTGTTAATATACATTTTTTTGTCAAAAAGGCTAATTCTATAATATTCTTCACCGTAGGGATGAATTGAGAATATGTGTATTCTTTGTTCATCACTCAATAAACTGCTCATTGAGTAATCAGCAGCAGCTATTCCAGTAAATAGAATTAAAAAAAACACGGAAAATACTAATATTAATTTTATTTTAAAACGCCTTATTTCTCTAAACTTTTGTACCCTGTTCATTTTATCACCGTTATATTCTACAGCACATGCTAAATTTAAAAAATCTATGAATCATATTTATTATTGCCTTAAAAAGCTTTATTTATTATTTATAACTTCACCTATTACCTCTGCCAAATATTTCGAACTTTCAAGGCATTCACTCATTAAATTCCCATCTCCTCCAACTTCTACAAGCATCGCACCGTTTGTCAGATGCTGATTATACCTGTTGTAGCTTATCAGTATAGGTCTTGTCAAGCCTGGATACTTATTGTCAAGTTTCTTCTGAAGAGTTATAGCAAGTTTTAGGTTCTCCTTCCAATTCGGGTGAGTAAGTCCTGTTGCATCGGTTCCTACAACAAACATGATTTTTGCTGCTTTTTTGCCGTTTATATCGGTTACAACTCTAAGCTGGTTGTCTTTCAATGCGTCTCTATGTACATCAATAACCATCTTTATGGAAGGATAGCTTTTTAAAATATTTGATGCAGTATTTAGTGATCTACCATAGGCACCTGAAGTTCCGGGATAATCATGTACAGCTGCATTATGTATTACCTCAACACCATACTCTTTCCTAAAAAGCTGTGCAAGCTCTTCACCTACCCTTACTACATTCAATCTGTTATCACTTGATCTAGTTTGTACCCCCTCCTTATTCAGCTTGCTAATATCCTTTAAATAACTTTCCGTTGTATGGGTGTGATAAATAAGAATTTCAGGGTCTTTTTTACTAAAATTCAGCTTTAATGGCTCTTTCATAATTTCTTCAACATCAATTTTATATTTGGTGTCATTGTTAATTGCTATCTTCCCATAGGAAACCGCATCATCGTCATTGATATTTTGTTCTTCACTTTCTTCAACATATATGCTGCTTATAACTGGGTCAGCATAATCCTCCTCCTTTGCAATAACGGAAAAGTTAAAACGTTTATAGTCACTAGTACTATTTTCAGCTAAAAGTTTTTGATAATCACTGTTATAATAATTGTTAAATAAGGATGATTGTGCATTCAAAATAGTCATAGGGTCGTTTAGGTCAAAATGAAACAAATCGTTTAAAAGTCCTTTTACATGTCCCGACAATGAATTGCTTGAAGTTCCGCTATTGTAAATGGTATCTATAATGGGAAGCGAATTACTTAATGCAGACCGATAGTTGTCCACATCAATACTAGCAATAATCGCTTTATCAGAATTGTAAAGAAGATTTCCTCCTGCCACGCCTATCTTTATAGCTAATACTGCTAACCCCATTACCGATATTATCTTTAGTACCGTAAAAAATATTCTTTTCGCTTTTTTGTGCCTATACCTCTTTTTCATTTTTTCCTCCGTTTTTAAGGGTATTATCCCTATATAAATTTGAAACAAAATTTTAAACAAAATTTTACTTAGGTGTTTTCAGTCATTTTTAAATGACCTTATAAAATTATCTTTATCTTTAATAGTATTAATTGTAAACTTTTTTTATGATAACTATTGATAAATAATTTAAATACATATATAATAGATATGTATCTTTTTATCAGTGGAAGCATTTGTATATTCTATACAAACACCTTACACTAATGATAATTAACCAAAGTAATTGGTTTTAAATATGTACAAACACTTAGTTTCTATCAGTTTTATCCCAATTAGTAAATGCAACATAATGATAAACATTCATGAATTTTGTGTCGATTAAGCACTATTTAAGTCTATTGCTTTAATTTAGCTTATATTTGCAAAAAAATCTAATATGCTTTATAAGAGTACTTTCTAACGCTTATTAGATCATTTCAAAAAACAACCTATACAGTATTTAGGGTCACAAAGCCTATGTTGATAGCCTAAAAGTCCCACAAGTAAGGCTATTGATTTAGAGTGCAAATACGCAAACTATTTTTATAAAAAGGACCTTATTACCAATTGTTTTTTGAAATAGTCTTAATAGAAAATACATTGTATATTCACTAAATCAAATCTACATAATTTAATCAATTAACCAAAAGGAGGATTGGGTATGTACAACTTTAAGAATTTAAAGTGCTACAATTGCAAAACTGTTATCCTTAGTCTGCCGGGAACGGAAATCAAAAAGCTCAATGGACTTAATTTTCAATGTGACTGCTGCGGTCATCAAAATCATTTACAAGAATTTAAATTTGTAAAAAGCCNTAATACCAACGATCCCTATCTAAACATCTTAAGCATTGACAATATTCTTGTATTGCCTAAAACACTGTAAATAAAGCTTAACATGTGATTAATGTGAGAAAATTCGTCGAAGTTACCTAATTTGTAAAGTAGCAGCATTATATTTACTTTTATATACGATTACGTTATTAATTCGCCGTAACCAAACTATGAAAATACTTTTACTTTACATAGAAAAGAGTGTTGTAAACTACTATATAGTAGATTGCAACACTCTTTTGATTACAGCTAATTTTATGCCTTATTAGCCTTAAGCCTTTTTCTTTTCCTTTCCACAGGATAAACTTCAAATTCCTCCCGTTCAGCACCTTCACTAGATTGAAAGTTTTTAAATGCCACAGACATCATTAGCTTTATTCTGTTTAGCTGATTAACTTCACTAGCTCCAGGGTCATAGTCCACAGCCGTGATATTTGCCTTAGGATATCTGTTTTTCAATTCTTTAATCATACCTTTGCCCGTTACGTGGTTCGGAAGGCATGCAAAAGGCTGCATACAAACAATATTTTGGGCTCCGCTTCTTATAAGCTCTATCATCTCTGCTGTCAAAAACCAACCTTCTCCAGTTTGGTGTCCTGTGGACAAAATCTCCGATGCCATATCCGCAAGCTGATAAATTGTGCACGGTGGATGAAATCGTTTACTCTTTTCAAGGGCTTTTCTCATATCTTTTCTATAGTATTCAATAAAGTCAATAGCAACATTTTTAATCACTTTTGTGGTTCTTTTATCTGCAAGATATTTGTGCTTAAAGTTGCTGTCATAAGCACAATAGAGTAAGAAGTCCACCAAGCCAGGCATTACAGCTTCTGCACCTTCTTTTTCAACAATATCAACCACATTGTTATTAGCCGTAGGATGGAACTTGACCAGTATTTCTCCAACAAGACCTACTTTTGGCTTCTTGATATTATTAAGCTTTAAACTATCAAATTCTTCAACTATTTTGTATATATTTTCCTTAAAAGCACGATGTTTACCAGTTCTAACCGATTCCTTACACTTTTCAACCCAAGAATTATATAAAAGATTTGCCGAACCTTTTATTTTTTCATAAGGTCTTACCCTGTAAAGTACATTCATTAAAAGGTCACCGTATACCAGACCAATAAGAATTTTGTTTAGAAGTCCTGGTGTTTTATTGAATCCAGGATTCTTTTCAAGCCCGGCAAAATTTAGAGAAATAACCGGTATATGAGGCATATTTGCATTTTTAAATGCCTTTCTCAAAAAGCCAATATAATTGGTCGCTCTACAACCCCCAGCAGTCTGAGTTATCATCACCGATGTATTATCTAAATCATACTTCCCTGATTTTAATGCCTCAACCACCTGACCAACAACGATAATAGAGGGAAAACAAGCATCGTTATTTACATATTTCAACCCTTCGTCAACTGCCTTGCGGTCTACCGAAGGCAAAACTTCAACATTATAACCCGATGAATTGAACGCCTCCTCCAAAAACTGAAAATGTATAGGAGACATTTGAGGAACCAAAATAGTATGAGTCTTTTTCATCTTTTTTGTAAACTTTACTTTCTTACAGCTTGAATCACCCTTTAACAGCTCAAATCCATTCTTATCCCTTTCATCCATTGCTGCCTTCAAGGATCTTATACGAATTTTTGCCGCACCTAAATTATCTATCTCATCAATTTTTAAAACGGTATATATTTTACCGCTGCTAGATAATATTTCTTCGACCTGATCAGTAGTAACAGCATCAAGCCCACAACCAAAGGAGTTTAGTTGGACAACCTCCAAATTCTTCTTATCTTTAACAAAGCTTGCTGCCCTATACAGTCTTGAATGGTACACCCACTGGTCAACAACCCTTAAGGGCTGTTGAATATTTCCCAAATGAGCAATTGAGTCCTCGGTGAGAACAGCCATTCCAAAACCTGTAATAATATTAGGTATACCATGATTAATTTCAGGGTCGATATGATAAGGTCTTCCTGCCAACACAATCCCCTTGCCATCGGTTTGTTCAAGATGTCTTAAGACCTCTTCACCTTTATTTCTTATCTCCTGCTTCACATTATCAAGCTCATTCCAGGCTTTTTCCACTGCCCTTTCAATTTCTGCCTTGCTTATGCCAAATACGTCAAACTCTTCAACAAGCCTTTGGGTTAAACGCTTTTTATTAAATACTGGTAGAAACGGATTCATAAACACCGTTCCACTTTCTTTTATTATATCCATATTGTTCTTTATGACTTCTGGGTATGAAGTAACTATCGGACAATTATAGTGATTATCCGCGTCTTGGTATTCAACGCTTTCATAAGGAATACATGGATAAAATATGATATCCACGCCCTTGTTCACCAAGCTCATAATGTGTCCATGCACAAGCTTTGCAGGATAGCATACCGATTCAGATGGTATAGTCTCAATACCAAGCTCATATATCTTTTTAGATGATCTAGGCGAAAGCTCTACCCTGTATTTTAGTTGTGTAAAAAAAGTAAACCAAAAAGGATAGTTTTCATATATATTTAACACTCTTGGAATTCCTATAACCCCACGATATGCCTGTTCTTTCTTTAGTGGAGTATAGGCAAACACCCTTTTATACTTGAAATCAAAAAGGTTTGGAACATCTTCTTTCTTTTCTTCAATACCAGCTCCTCTTTCACATCGATTGCCCGAGATAAACTCCTTGCCATTTTCAAACTTGTTAACGGTCAGCAAACAGTTATTTCCGCACAAACTACATCTTCTCATGGACACTTCCATATTGAAGTTTTGAAGACTATCTTCGCTAACCAAAGTACTTTTATAACCGGTTTCATATCTTTCATGGGAAATTATAGCTGCACCATAGGCTCCCATAAGCCCTGCTATATCCGGTCTTATAGCTTCTTTACCCGATATAAGCTCAAAGCTTCTTAGCACAGCATCATTATAAAAAGTTCCGCCCTGAACAATGACCTTATCACCGATCTCTTCGGGATTCCTTATCTTTATTACCTTCTGGAGTGCATTTTTAATAACAGAATAGGATAATCCAGAGGATATATCTCCTACCGATGCACCTTCCTTCTGAGCTTGTTTAACTCTCGAATTCATAAACACGGTACATCTAGAACCTAAATCTACAGGTTGCCTTGCTAAAAGTGCCTCAACAGCAAAATCTTTGACACTCATGTTTAGTGAATACGCAAAAGTCTCAATAAAGGATCCACAGCCTGAGGAACATGCTTCATTGAGCATAATGCTATCAATAACTCCATTTTTTACCCTAAGGCATTTCATGTCCTGCCCGCCGATATCCAATATAAACTCAACCCCGGGCAATATCTTTTCCGCTGCCTTATAATGAGCAATAGTCTCTATTTCTCCCAAATCCACATCTAAAGCCGCTTTTATGAGGGCTTCACCATATCCGGTAACAGTGGAATTGGCAATCCTAGCCTCCTTAGGAAGCTTCTTGTATATATCTTTTAATATTGTAACTGCTGAATTTAACGGACTTCCGTTGTTACTGCCATAATATGAATAAAGTAGTGCTCCTTTTTCATCGATAAGAGCTGCTTTTGTAGTTGTAGAACCTGCATCAATCCCTAAAAAACAATCTCCTTTAAAATCTGCCAGGTCTCTTGTACTAACTTTAGATGTACTGTGCCTTTTACGAAACTCTTCAAGTTCCTTTTCATTTTTAAATAAAGGTTCTAATCTTTCAACTTCGTGAACCGTAACCTCATTGAGCAAATAAAGCTTACTCTCTATAGACTTAAAAGATATAGCATTTAATTCTTTAGAGGATAAAGCCGCTCCCATAGCAACATAAAGCTGTGCATTGTCAGGGAAAACAATCTGATGCTCTGGAATCTTCAAAGTCTCAATAAACCTTTCTCTTAGCTCTGACAAAAATTGCAAAGGACCTCCAAGGAACGCTATATTCCCTCTAATTGGCTTTCCACAGGCTAAACCACTGATAGTCTGATTTACCACAGATTGAAAAACCGATGCTGCAATATCTTCTCTTGCAGCTCCTTCATTTATTAAAGGTTGTATGTCCGTCTTTGCAAAAACTCCACATCTTGCTGCAATAGGGTAAATAACCTTGTGCCCTTTAGCAAGTTCATTTAAGCCCGATGCATCGGTTTTGAGCAAGGATGCCATCTGGTCTATAAAAGCCCCAGTACCTCCAGCACAAGTACCATTCATTCTCTGCTCAATCCCGCCTTCAAAATATGTTATTTTGGCATCTTCTCCCCCAAGCTCTATTACAACATCGGTATGGGGAATAAAAGTCTCAATAGCCTTTGTACCCGCAATCACTTCCTGTATGAAATCTATGCCGATCCATTCAGAAACAGAAATGCCTCCCGATCCAGTTACCATTATAGTTATATCTTCATTTGAAAATAAATTATAAGCCTCACTGATGAGTGAAAATATTGTTTTTCTAATATCAGAATAGTGTCTTTGGTATTTACTGAACATAACTTTGTCATATCTATCAAGTACAACCAACTTTACAGTGGTCGATCCTACATCTAGCCCTACATGTAATAATTTCTTCATAGACAACGCAGCAAAATTAAGCCGCATTCACACCCCTTTCAACTACATCCACCCTTATGTTAGCCTAACACTTGTTTTAAGTAAAAAATCAAGATGCATTTCGAGGCAAACAAACCTTATAATTATCTATTTAATAGCATTTGTCCAACATATTTCTACAAATAATAAGTTGTTTCTCATAAAGCATTTTACACTAACAACAGTACTTCCTGCAAGCATTATTCCTAATACTGGTAATTGAATGTTTTACCACATAAATAATATAGATATATATTTATATGTTAAGTGAGTAAAAAAGTATGCTTGTCCAAGGAATAACTAAGGTATTTATAGAAAAGTTGTCTTTTGGTTATACCTTAGCAATCGAACAGTCTTTTTTTGAACGTCTAAAACAAACTAAAACTATTAAAGGGAAAAAACCTTAATAAGGCCTTTCCTGTGACATACTTCAAGCTTTCAGTACCAAGTGTTCTGCTATCTTGACTCATATACGGAAGCCTATTATCTCCAAGTACATATATACATCCGTCTTCAACCTCAACATCGCTATAACGCTCATCTACTTCAAGAGTAGTCTCTCCATTTATATACCCCTCAATTAATTCCTCTCCATTGACAAAAACCTTACCCTCGCTTATTTGAACATGATCTCCTTCTACTCCTATTACTCGCTTTATAATTGGCCGAGTAAATTCATTTAACTTTTCCGGGTCATCTATTGTAACAATATCCCCTCTTTTAATGTTTCCAATTCTAGGACTGATCTTTTCGATTATAAGCCTGTCACCGTCATGAAGTGTATTTTCCATGGAGCTGCCATTTACAACAGTTATCTGTGCAACAAAAGTAACTATCAGAACTCCTAAAATCACTGCTATACCAATATGAATTACCCAATCTAATACCTCTTTTAAAATCGGATGCTTACTCGTAAGAATTCCTCCTTATATTAGTACTTTTCAACTCCATATTAATAAATTGTATATAATTTATGAGTTTTTTTCAAGTAAACATTGTTAATAATATAATAATGGGGAGTAATAAAACACCCTGTCGGTATGCTATTAGTCAGCACAAACAGGGTATTAAAATCATGATTATAAGTTTTAGTTGCTATTAACCTATTAATGGTTAATAGCAACTAAAACACTATTTGCTTAATTCTATGTGTAGTTCGTTAATTTGCTTATCATCAACTATGTCTGGTGCATTAGACATAAGGTCTGAAGCATTCTGTACTTTTGGAAAGGCTATTACATCCCTTATACTGCTTCTTCCTGCCATAATCATTACAAGCCTGTCAAGACCAAAGGCAAGACCACCGTGAGGCGGTGTACCATATTTAAAGGCTTCAAGAAGGAATCCGAATCTATCCCAAGCCTGTTCTTCAGTAAAACCTAAAAGCTTGAACATTTTTGACTGAAGGGTCTGGTCATGTATTCTTATGCTGCCTCCTCCTATTTCATTACCGTTTAGAACAATATCATAAGCCTTTGCCCTAACTTTTCCGGGGTCGGTATCAAGGTACTGCATATCTTCATCCATAGGTGATGTAAAGGGATGATGTTTTGCCACGTAGCGCTTTTCTTCATCATCATATTCAAGCAATGGAAACTCAGTTATCCAAAGAAACTTAAATTCACTTTCGTCTATTATATTGGTTTTCTTAGCAACTTCAAGCCTCAACTGCCCTAAAGCTTCATAAACAACTTCGTTTTTATCAGCAACAAAGCAAATCAAATCACCCGGCTCAGCCTTCGCTCTATCAAGTATTGCCTTTACTTCTTCCTCGGAAAGGAATTTAGCAAAGGAAGACTTTATTTCGTTTTCTTCCACCGAAATCCACGCCATTCCTTTAGCTCCATAGGTCTTTACAACTTCAACTAAGGCATCAATTTCTCTTCTGCTGAAAGCTTTACCACAGCCCTTTGCATTTATAGCCCTTACGCTCCCGCCATCTTGAACCGCACCAGAGAACACTTTAAAACCACAGGTTTCAACTATATCGGACATATTAATAAGCTCAAGCCCGAATCTTATATCCGGTTTGTCTGAGCCAAATCTATCCATCGCTTCTTGGTAGGTCATTCTTAAGAAGGGAGTTTGTAATTTTATGCCTAACACTTCATCAAAAGCCTTTTTTATAAAGCCTTCATTTATTTCCAAAACATCCTCTACATTTACAAAGGACATTTCAAGGTCTATCTGGGTAAATTCAGGCTGTCTGTCAGCTCTTAAATCCTCGTCCCTAAAACACTTTACAATCTGCATGTATCTATCATAACCGGATACCATTAAAAGCTGTTTGAAAAGCTGGGGTGATTGAGGCAGTGCAAAAAACTTACCCGGATGAACCCTACTTGGAACCAAATAGTCTCTCGCACCTTCCGGTGTACTCTTTGTAAGCATAGGCGTCTCTATTTCTAAAAATCCGTTTTGATCGTAATAATCTCTTGCAATTTTAGCAACTTTATGCCTTAGTATAAGGTTTCTTTGCATATCGGGTCTTCTCAAATCAAGGTATCTGTATTTGAGTCTGAGAGTCTCATTAACATCGGAATCTTCCTCAATGTAAAAGGGTGTTGTTTCAGCATCACTCAAAATACGGAGCTCTTTTACAATAATTTCTATCTCTCCTGTGGCCATCTTAGGATTCAACGCCTCAGGAGCTCTGTTTGCAACTTCCCCTACAACTGCTAAAACATACTCAGTTCTAATCGACTCAGCCTTTTCAAATATTTCAGCACTAAGTTCTGAGTTAAATACCACTTGAACTATGCCGCTCCTATCCCTCAAATCAACAAAGATAAGCCCCCCAAGGTTTCTCCTCTTGTGCGTCCAACCCATAACAGTAACTTGTTGCCCAACATTTGAAGCATTAAGTTCTGCACATCTATGTGTCCTTTTCATTCCAAAAATCGATTCACCCATATTATTCCTCCAATATATGAAAATTAAATACCTCTACATTTTTAATCGCTCTATAAGTGTATCTAAACTTATATCCTTAGTCTCACCGGTAAGCATATTCTTCAAGACCGCCTTGTTGCTTTCTACTTCATCGTCTCCTAATACAATGGAATATGTAGCTCCTAGCTTATCGGCATATTTCATCTGGGCTTTAACACTTCTGCCCATTAAATCGGTCTCAGCACTAAATCCCTCTTGTCTAATTTTATACACCAGCTTTTGGGCATATTTTTGTGCATTCTCCCCAATGGTGGCAATATAAACAGCCATAGCATCCGGCTTAGGTATTTCTATACCTTGACTTTCCATAACCAAAAGCAACCTCTCAATACCTATTGCAAAGCCTATCCCTGGCGTATCAGGACCGCCGCACTCTTCAATAAGCCCGTCATATCTTCCTCCGCCGCATACGGTTCCTTGTGCTCCTATATTCTTCGATACAAACTCAAATACTGTCTTAGTATAGTAATCCAGCCCTCTAACAATATTTTTGTCAATATTATAGTTAATACCAAGATTCTCAAGACCTTCCTTCAAACCTTCAAAATGTGCTTTACATTCTTCGCATAAATTGTCTACAAGAGCCGGAGCATCCTTCGTATATGTCTTACATTTCTCTTCCTTGCAATCGATAATCCTTAATGGATTTCTCTCATATCTATTCTTGCAGGTACCGCATAAATTATCCAAATTAGGCTTGAAATACTCCATAAGCTTATTGTTGTATTCTCCCCTGCATTTAGGACAACCTATACTGTTTATGTTGAGCTCTATATCCTTTATACCTAGCTTGTCAAAAAACATGCTCAACATGCTTATAATTTCAACATCCACCGAAGGTCCCTTTGAACCGAAGCATTCGACACCAAACTGATGGAACTCCCTGTATCTGCCCTTTTGCACATTCTCATACCTATAGGCGGTAATATTGTAATAAAGCTTTATAGGCATAGCCAAAGATGCCATACCGTTTTCAATGTAGCTGCGTACAACTCCTGCAGTGCCTTCAGGTCTTAAGGTAATACTTCTCTCGCCTTTGTCTAAAAAAGTATACATTTCCTTTTGTACAATATCAGTAGTATCTCCTACACCTCTTTGAAACAACTCGGTGTGTTCAAAAACCGGAAGACGAATTTCCTTAAAGCCAAAACTTTTACACAGTTCAGCTATCTTCCTTTCTAGATACTGCCACTTATATACTTCCGACGGCAGAATGTCCTTTGTTCCCTTTGGTGCTTTTATCAACATAGTTACCTCCAATGATATCGAAAATTTTATATACCTCTAAATTTTAAAACAACCTATATAAAAACCTCTCGCCTAACTATTTGTCAGGTACGAGAGGTAATAATCCCGTAGTATCGTCGTTTCCCTCCATCAATCACTTCAAAATATGTGTAACTACATATATTTTAGCGATAGAGAATTAAATTGTCAAGACTTAACTTTTTGTATGTTAGTGTGCATGATTTCCTCTTTTCGGCGGATCATTTCATCAATCCTTGAGATGTAGTCTTCAATGCTTTTTACATTAAAAACTCGTTCTATTCTATTTTCTTTTGGATAGACAATTTTAGTTATAGCTCCAGCTCCTAAGGCAAAAATAGTCTGTCTTTCCTCCATAATTTGAACATTATAAATACTTTCGGTACCGGGTCTTGCATAACCTATGTTTTCAAGATTACCCAGTATATTTTTCTGTCGATATAGGTAGTAGGGTAGTAAACCCATACCTCTTATAAATTCATAGGCGGCATTCACCATTTTCGCCACCTCAGAGGCATCGGTAAGTTTGTAGTTATTCCTTTCATCCTTAAGTCTTGAGGCTCTCTTAATACTCATTGTATGTACGGTAATACTCTCTGGAAAAAGCTTCTCAATTTCATGCAAAGTATATAGGAAATCCTCGAGCTTTTCACCGGGCAAGCCTGCAATAACATCCATATTAATGTTATCAAAACCTAGCCCCCTCGCTAGTTTGAAAGCCTCTATAATATCTAAAGAAGTGTGGCTCCTTCCAATTCTCAACAAAGTCTCATCCTTCATGGTCTGAGGATTTATACTAATCCTATTCACCTTACTGTTTGCAATAACTTCAAGCTTCTTAAGCGTGATAGAATCCGGTCTCCCAGCTTCTAAAGTGAACTCTCTGACAAAATCCAAACAAAAAGTACTCTCTATTTCCTTTAAGAGCATTTCCAAATACTGTGCATCAATTGAGGTAGGTGTACCTCCACCAATATAAATGCTTTGTATTTTTAACATTCTATCCTTCAGCATTTTGTCCACACTTTTGATTTCTTTAGCTAAAGCCGCCATATAGCTTTCAACCATTTTTTCATATTTCTTTATAGGATTTGATGTAAAGGAACAATATAGACAACGTGTTGGACAAAAGGGAATCCCTATATATATACTAACCATGTCCGACTTTGTACTATCTAGAATTTTCTTTTCAGATAGGGCAACATTGTAGAGAACATGTGCTTTATGCTCGGATAAAAAATAATTATTTTTAAGCTCCTCTAAAATATACTCTTTATCATGTCTATTATCCAGCATTTCATGCACTATCTTTGCGGGTCTTATTCCAGTAAGAACTCCCCAGGGCATTTCTTTTTTGGTATATTGGACTAAAATTTTATAAACTTGACGCTTTATTACTCTTTTTACTGCCCTCTTTGCCTTATGGGTGTCACTTATTTCCTCTATTATTTGGGTTATATCCAGCGTGGATTCATAGGTTAAACCATCAATACCTTTAACACTTGAGTTCAGTTCAAAAACAATATTACCACCAGCCTCTCTCTTAACAAGAGAGCTTCGGATAAAAACACCCTCGCTTAAGTCAAAACTGTCCTCGGAAACTAATATTATCTTTTCGTCCATAAAAAAAAGCTTCAATATATCTTCAACTTCATATTGATATTGATGTCCGTCAAGTCTTAAATAAATCACTTACGTATACTCCATCTTTAAAATTTTTCTTCGAGCTGTGAAATAGGAAGTATTCCAACTAAGTCAAGGAATCTTTATTTAAAACGATACTATCTCACAGGTAAACTTTTTAAAGGCTCCTAATATAGGAATTGTTTTGCTTTTCAAATTCAATAGTAGTGGAATCACCATGTCCTGGATAGACTTTGGTATTGTTATCAAGCTTTAAAAGCTTCTCTTTAAAGGATTTGTCCATTTCACTCTGATTGCCGCCATATAAATCAGTACGTCCGCACCCGAGACAGAACAAAGTATCCCCACTAAACAGCTTATCTTCAACTTTTATACAGATACTTCCTTGGCTGTGTCCAGGAGTATGCAATACTTCAAAATTAAGATTTCCGACCTGTATTATGTCTTGGTCCTTCACAGTTTCATCTGCTTGGCTAACTATCGTACTCTGACCTAATAACATCGACCCATTTAATTGCGGTTTTGCTAACATCTTGTTGTCCTCTGTATGTATTAGCACCTTAGCACCGGTCTTCTCTTTAAGAATATCGGTAAAACAAATGTGATCAATATGACCGTGAGTAAGGATTATATATTTAATCTTAATATTATTCTCATTAATAAAAGCTACTATTTTATCCTCGGGAACCCCTGCATCAATAATAACACCTTCCGTTTCATCCCATACAACATAACAATTTGAACCAAAGATTCCTTTATCAAAACATTTCATCTCCATAGATAAACTCTCCTTAAATATATATTAAAATTCTTTTTTACTGTCAATAAGAAGCGTAACGGGACCATCATTTTGTATATCAACCATCATCATTGCCTGAAACTTTCCTGTTTGTACCGATAGGTCATATCTCTTTAAATAGTCCACAAATTTATTGTATATTTCCTCAGCAATTTCTGGCCTTGCTGCTTTATCATAGCTTGGTCTTCTGCCTTTCCTACAATCACCGTAGAGCGTAAATTGAGATATAACTATAATTTCGCCTTTTATATCTAAAAGGGATAAATTCATTTTATCGTTACTATCTTCAAAAATCCTTAAGTTTACAATCTTTTCGGCCACATATTCGATATCTTTATCACTATCATCTTGCCCGATACCAAGTAACACATTTAATCCTTTTTGAATTTCTCCAACTAAAGTTCCATCAACAGTCACCTTTGAATAACTTACCCTCTGAACAACTGCACGCATCTAATAATACCTCTCCTTTTGCAATTCTTCCCGGTCTATTGCTTACTTCTTGTAACCTCAAATACACCTTCCACACGATTTAGCTTCTTTATAATCTTCTCAAGCTGTTCGGTGTCTGTTATCTCCATTGTAAGATTCATTACTGCCACATGATCTTTCGTTGTTCTCGCGTTTATAGCCTTCAGAGGAATTTTCGACTCCCCTATTACGTTTGTTATTTCCATAAGCAAGGCTGTCCTGTCATTTGCGAGCACCTTAACTTCTGCACTATAGGATACATTATTTGAGGTATACCATTCTACATCTATAAGCCTCGTATCACCATCTATGTTATTTGTAACATTAGGACAATCGGTCCTATGAACGGACACTCCTCTTCCACGGGTTATATAACCTATTATAAGATCACCGGGAACGGGATTACAACATCTCGATATTCTCACAAGACAGTTTTCAATACCTTTAACAACAACCCCATTTTCCGGAATATTCTTTCTTCTCTGATCAGGTTTTTTCTTCTCGACGGCTTCTGCCACCTGCCGTGCAAGGTCTTCGGCTTTAAGAGTCTTCCTGTACTCTTCCTTAAGCCTTGATATAACCTTATTAGCAGTTAACGCACCATAACCTATAGCTGAATAAATATCATCTATTGTATTAAAGGTGTACTTTTTAAGAAGTGCCTCCACCCATTCTGGCTTGAATAATTGATTAAAGGTAAAGGATTGCTTTTTGAGCTCCTTCTCTATTAACTCCTTACCTCTAACTATATTCTCTTCTCTTTTTTCCTTTTTAAACCATTGATTTATTTTATTTCGTGCCTGTGAAGTTTTAACAATATTGAGCCAGTCACGACTTGGTCCATGAACATTGGAAGAGGTCAGAATTTCAACTATATCACCATTTTTTAATTTATAGTCAATTGGAACTATCTTGCCATTTACCTTTGCACCAACCATCTTGTTCCCAATGGCACTGTGTATCAAATAGGCAAAATCTATAGGTGTAGAATTTACTGCAAGGCTAAAAACATCTCCCTTTGGAGTAAAAACAAAAACTTCATCGGTAAACAAATCAACTCTTAAAGTTTCCAAAAATTCATTAGGGTCACGGGTATCAGTCTGCCAATCCAAAAGCTGCCTAAGCCATGTCAGCTTATTATCATCACTGTCAGCCGAACTTCCTTCTTTATATCTCCAGTGGGCTGCAATACCCACTTCTGCTACCCGGTGCATCTCCCAAGTCCTAATCTGAATTTCAAAGGGAACTCCTTTTGGCCCTATAACAGTTGTATGAAGTGATTGATACATATTAGGTTTGGGCATGGCGATATAATCCTTAAACCTACCCGGCATTGGTTTATACATCTCATGAACAAGACCTAAAACAGCATAACAATCCTTAACCGTATCCACTATAACCCTAAAGGCAATAAGGTCATATATTTGATCTAAAGTCTTGCTCTGTTGCTGCATCTTTCTATAAATGCTATAAAAATGCTTTGGTCTTCCATCTAACCTTACTTCAACACCTATCTCTGCTATTCTTTCTTTAAGTGTTGCAATAATTCTTTCAATATAAGCTTCTCTTTCTCTTCTCTTAATTGCTATTTTATCAACTAGGTCATAATAGCCTTTTGGATCAATGTACCTTAGACACAAATCCTCTAATTCCCATTTTATCTTAGAAATCCCAAGGCGATGGGCAATGGGAGCATATATTTCCAAAGTCTCTTTTGCTTTTTCCAATTGTTTATCGGGGGTCATATATTTAAGAGTACGCATATTGTGAAGCCTATCGGCCAGCTTAATAAGTATTACTCTTATGTCCTTTGACATTGCAAGGAACATTTTTCTCAAATTTTCTGCCTGTCGTTCCTCTTTTGTTGTAAAAGGAATTTTACCGAGCTTAGTTACACCGTCTACAAGTAATGCCACCTCTTCGCCAAATTTCTCTTTAAGCTGTTCATAAGTGTAGGTAGTATCCTCAATTGTGTCATGCAAAATGCCCGCAACAATAGCAGTACAGTCCAGTTCCAATTCCGCCAAAATATTTGCAACCTCCATAGGATGCATAATAAAAGGTTCACCGGAAACTCTCTGCTGACCATTGTGGGCTTCTCTTGAGACTAAATACGCTTTCTCAAGCAATGTAAAATCACAGTTTTGATTGTATTTATTTATTTTTCTTACGAGACGGTTATAGCCATCACTCATTACTAATTCCCCCAAAGTCCCTGACATACTAACTTAGGTATAACAAAAAAACTCCTTCCTATTATCATATTGTGAAAACATTATCAAATCAAGCTTTTTCGTTATCCAACAGCAGGAACTTATATTTAAATTGTACCTTAGTACTCAACAATTGACTTAATTTTGTAGCCTTTCAATTTTTCCCTACCCTTTAAGAAGGAAAGTTCTATAAAACATAAAATCCCAACCACTTCTCCGCCGAGCTGTTCTACAAGCTTGATAATAGATTCTGTTGTACCACCTGTTGCTAAAAGATCATCTACTATAACTACCTTATCACCCTTATTCACAGCATCAATGTGCATTTCAAGCTTGTCTGTACCATACTCAAGCTGATATTCCACACCTATGGTTTTGTAGGGAAGCTTACCCTTCTTCCTAACAGGAGCAAAGCCCTTTTCCATAGCATATGCTATAGGCGTTCCAAATATAAACCCCCTTGATTCAGGGCCCACAATCATATTAAATTCTCCAAAACCTTTTATCTCCTGTACCATCTGATCAATGCACTGCTTCAACGCCTCTGCATCCTGTAGCACCGTTGTGATATCAATAAAATTTATACCCTCTTTTGGAAAATCAGGCACCTCTCTTAACCTTGACCTTAAATCCATTAACGTGTCCTCCTGTCCATACTCTTCTAGTTTCAATTACTTTTACCTATATACTTCCTTTAAGAGCTTTCAAGCTTTTAAATATATTCGAGCTTTCAAGATCGACCTTTTTCCCTTTTGTGTCAACCACCGAAAGATTTACTCCATACTTGCCGTATTCTTTCTTTTTAAGTAGATTTAATTCTTCAAATATGTTAATAATCCTTTTCACTTTAAAAAAATTCATATTTCTTTTATAGCTCTTTGAAACAGATTTTGCAAATCGGAACAAATCTTCGATTACAAACTCACTACTAAAATTTGCTCTGATGTATTGATAAACCGCAACCATATCCTGTCTTTCAACAATTATATCATCTTCATTAACTGTAAAACAAATTTTGTCCATAATAAATATCTTATCACTGTTAATTTGTTTAATAATATCATAAAGATAACTTCTGCAAACCCATTCTCCATAGATCATAACTTTGCCAAAAAGTTCAAAATTTAATTTATTGGGAATGGGATTTACTACTATATAAATTTCATTATTTTCAACTATATCAATTTCATTATAAGCCACTTTATATTTAACTTTTATATCTTTCATAGTGGCTGTAAGCATTTTTAAGCTTCTTATTGAATTTATAAGGATTACCCTGCCACCCTTGCCCAAACTTGGAGAAACACCCTCTAAAAGGTCTATTTCTGTAATCTTTTCAATAAAAGTATTGATTTTATTATCGTCATATTTATTCATAAAATCAATAGCCTTGTCCAAACTGTAGTAGAAATTATTTTGAATAAAAGTATCTTCATTCTCTTTTAATTCCTTTATATTCATCTGTATACTATCTACGTTATTCCACGAGTTAATCTCAAGGGAACATACTACATCAACGACATCAGTTTGACTGTAGATATCAGCAAAGTATCCTCTGTTAAAACCAATTGCATCGATAAAAGTGTCGTTATCTTTAAAGGTCAGCTTTATATGCTTATCATTACCAACAGTTCTGATGCCCTCAACCATAAGATTTTTATAGGTAAAAACCGGACTTGGATTGCCAGCTCCAAAGGGTGATAATAAATCCAGTTCTTTAACACTGTCCTCGGTAATATCTTCCTTCGTAACCTCAAAATCTACCCTTATTTTTGGTATTAAATCCGAGTCACTTAACGTCTTATCCGCATATTTATTTAACATTTCTTTTAGTTTTTCAATATTCTCTTCCTGTATTGAAAGTCCTGCGGCCTGCTCATGGCCACCAAATTTATCAAGTAAGCATGCACAATGAGATAATGCCTCAAATAAATTAAACCCCTCAATACTTCTGCCCGAACCTTTTCCCAGCCCATCTTCTATTGCTATTAAAATACAGGGTCTGTGATAACTATCTGATATCTTTGAAGCCACTATGCCTATAATACCATGATGCCAGCCTTTACCCCAGACAACTATGACTTTTTCCTTTTCGAGGTTAACAGTGCTTTCTATCTTGGTCAAAACATCACAGAATATCCCCTGCTCAGTCTCCTGCCTATATATGTTTTGCTCATTCAATTTCTTTGAAATCTCGATAGCCTCATTTTCATCCTCAGTGGTAAAAAGCCTAACTGCCAACGAAGCATCGCCTATTCTCCCAGCTGCATTAATTCTCGGTGCCAGCACAAAACCAATGGTATAGGATGTAATAGGCTTGTCTTTATAGCCAGAAATGTCAATTAGAGCTTTTAACCCCTTGTTTGATGTGTCCTTAATTCTTTGCAAACCATGCTTTACAATAATCCTGTTTTCATCTAAAAGTGTAACAACATCTGCAACAGTCCCAAGTGCCACAAGATCTATATAATTTATCGATTGATCATTAAGCCCCATCTTTTCAGACAAAGCACGAACAAGCTTGAATACAACTCCAACTCCAGCAAGTTCCTTAAATGGATAGGAGCAATCATGCCTTGTAGGACTCACTACAGCATAGCCTTGTGGCAGCTCTTTCTTGCACTCGTGGTGATCTGTGATAATAATATCCACATGCTTGTCATTTATATATTCTACCTCTTCAAAGGCTGTTATCCCGCAATCAACGGTAATTATCAAAGAAACTCCCTCTTCAACAAGCTTCGCTAAAGCTCCAATTGACAGCCCGTACCCTTCCTCTCTATCAGGTATATAATACCCGATGCTAGCTCCATTTTTTTTGAGAAAATCATACAAAATAGAGGTACTAGTTATGCCATCAACGTCATAATCACCAAAAATCAGTATTTTTTCTTTGTCCTTAACAGCCTTTATTATTCTATTAACAGCCTTTTCCATATCTTTAAACAGGAAAGGGTCGTACAAATCATCCATCGATGGATTTATGAACTGCTTGATGTATTGCTTATCCTCTATACCTCTGCTTAAAAAAACTTTCGAAAGAAGATGTGAAATTTTTAATTGTTCTGACAATACATCAACTTTTTCATCGGGTATTGTATTGATAATCCATTGTTTTCTCTTTTCCATTAAATCACCTATATGGTTATAGTTTTACTGTAGAAATTCCTCAAAAGCAATATCTAGCAAAGGATATTTTAGGGCATCGGTATCATCAAAATGCCACCACTCGGTACTAATTCTCTTAAATCCATGTTTTATCATTATTTCCCCTAGCAATTCCCGGTTTTTAATTAACTCCTCTTCACATTTATTAAATTTAAGGTGTGCGCGCTCAGAGAATTCATCGTAGCCTGAAGGCATTCTAAGTTCATTTCCCTCTTCGTCCACTAAAGTAACGTCCACTGCAGCACCCCTATTGTGTTTTGACCCTTTTTTAGGATTTGCCAGGTAGGACTTATCCTCAGTCGAATCCCATAAAACTTGCTGTGCCGACTGAGGCCTGTACGCATCAAAAACTTTTATCCTATAGCCCAAGGTCTTAAATTCGTTATTTGCCGCAATAAGCTTTTTAGCTGTATTCTTATTTATCAAACATAGGGGCATACTATAAATTTTTTTCTTTGCAAAATTATCCTCAGTAGCATATTTTATATCAATAATAAAAGAATTATCCAATTTGATTAGCTCTACAAGGCCCTGCTTTTCAACAACAGTATTTTGGTCAATTTCGTCATTCTTGCCAACCGTCTCCTTATCACTTCCATTTTGACTGTTTTCAGTGCCTATGTCTTTTTCGCTTATGTCTTCACGTTCTCTAGTATCTGCATTCTTATCGCTCTTGCCTTCACTTTCTTGAGTATCTATATCATTATCATTTTTGTTTTCATTTCCTTCACCACTTGTATCCTTATCTGTTTTGTTTTCATTTTCTTCAGCACTTGTATCCTTATCGACTTTGTTGTCGCTTTCTTCGGTATCTACCTTCTTGTCGCTTCCATTCTCGTTATTATTAACGCCTGTATCTACATCATTTCTAATATCCGAACTCTCTATTTCTGCATTAACAGGGACTAAAATATCTGTTTCAGTATTTATGAGCTTGTCCTTTTGTCTGTAACAGGCACTATTACTCACTATAAGCATTAAAACAAGTATAAAATAAATAATCTTTTTAGCTATGTCCATCCCCTCCTAACCACTCCATAAATAACTAAAATCTCCTTCGAAAGAGGCGTAATTAAAAAAGCTCGATTTACATCGAGCTTTATCCTAAATACTTCTTTGCAATTTGATTTATCATTTTACCGTCAGCACGACCTTTTACTTTAGGCAAAACCGACTGCATGATCATACCAATATCTTTAGCTGAACTTGCCCCAGTTTCCTGGATAGCATCCTTTACAATAACTTCAAGTTCTACCTCTGTGAGCTGTTGTGGCAAATACTGCAAAAGTACGTCAATTTCAATTTTCAAATTATCAACAAGATCCTGTCTACCTGCCTTTTCATAGTCGGGTAGCGAATCTCTTCTTTTTTTAACTTCTTTTGCTATAACTTCAATTATACCATCGTCATCAAGGGTAATTTTGTTATCTTTTTCAACCTGAAGCACTGCTGATCTAGCCATTTGGATAGTATTCTTACGGATTGTATCCTTATCCCTCATGGCTGCTTTCATATCATCAAGCAATCTCTCTTTAAGGGACATAACTCCATCCTCCACTATTTAAACTTTCTCTTTCTAGCTGCTTCAGATTTCTTTTTTCTTTTTACACTTGGTTTCTCATAATGCTCCCTTTTTCTTACTTCTGCCAATACGCCTGCCTTAGCGCATTGTCTCTTAAATCTCTTAAGAGCACTATCGAGAGACTCATTTTCCTTAACTCGAACTTCAGACACGTATTTCCCTCCCTCCGATGGTAACGATTGTGCTAAGACTAATCTACTACGAATGCTGTGGATTTTATTGGGAACTATTCTAAATATAGCACACAACATATTATATAATACTAAGCAAATCCGTGTCAACTATTATTTTAGTAAGTAATCACGGCAAATTAACCATTTTACTTATTTTAAACCCTAAATAATAGCTGCCACATCGATTATTGCAAATAATTACAATTTGTACAACATCATTGTATCTACCGCTAAAATCACCAAATTTTGCAATTGCAATGACGTCGCTAGTTATTATACCAAATAAATATTTTATAAGCAATAATTATTTATAGTATTTTGCCAAAAAAGTTTTTTCCTTTAAATAGATCGCCAAAATAAAATTTGGAGTTATTTTTCTTGGGCTTATATGGGGTTATTTTTTTGGTCTTAAATATAGCTGTTTATTGTCATAAATGGGGCTATTTTTTGGTCTTAAATATGGTTGTCTTTTTCTTAAATCTGAAACAATTCCCTTATCTCTTCCTCTCTTAGCTTAGTAAGAAGATTTTCGCCAGGCTGAATTACGTTGTTTATAAGCCCCCTCTTCTTTTCCTGAAGCTCAAATATCTTTTCTTCGATGGTGCCTTTAGTAATTATTTTAAATACTTGCACCGCCTTAGTTTGCCCTATCCTATATGCTCTATCGGTGGCTTGATCTTCGACGGCAGGGTTCCACCAAGGATCATAGTGAATTACCATATCTGCACCAGTAAGATTCAAACCTGTACCTCCAGCTTTTAGCGAAATCAGAAACATCTCCCTTTCGCCGTTGTTAAATCTGTTTACCATGTCTATACGATCCTTTGCTTTAGTTGAACCGTCTAAATAAAAGTAACTCTTTCCTGACTCTTTCAGAGCTTTTCCAATTATCTCAAGCATACTAGTAAACTGTGAAAATAGTAATAACCTATGCCCTGAAGCAATAGAAGCTTCTATTATCTCTAACAGAGTTTCAAGTTTTCCGCTACCACCTTTATAATTTTCAACAAACATTGCCGGATGGCAGCATATCTGCCTTAAGCGAGTCAAAAGTGCTAATATTTTTATTTTACTTCGGTCAAATCCTCTTTCTTTTATTTCATTAGCTATCTCACCTTGAGCCTGTTTAAGATATGCAGCATATATTTTTCTCTGTTCTTTTGTCATATCTGCAATCACTTTACTTTCGATCTTTTCAGGAAGTTCCTGCAAAACTTCACGCTTAAGCCTCCTTAACACAAAAGGTCTTATAAATCTTGACAATAAATTTAACTTTTCCATGTCATTTTTGTGCACAATAGGCTTTTCAAACTTATTGACAAAACTGTTGTGGCTCATCAAGTATCCTGGCATTATAAAATCAAATATTGACCAAAGCTCTGTCAAAGAATTTTCAATAGGTGTACCCGTCATAGCAAAATAGCCTTTTGCTTTAATGCTCTTTACACTATTTGCATTAAGTGTATTGGGATTTTTTATGTGTTGTGCTTCATCTACAAATATATAGGAAAAATCTATCTTTTGATATCGAGCAATATCCCTTTTTAGCGAGCCGTAAGAAGTAACAATTATATCTGATTCTTTAGACGATTCTAAAAGCAGTTTTCTTTCCGCCTTAGTACCGTGAATAACAGACACCTTCAAAGAAGGCATAAATTTGTCCGACTCCGCCTTCCAGTTATATATTAAAGAAGTAGGTGCAACAACAAGGCAAGGTCTTTTGTCCTTTTTACGTTCTTCATCTATAAATACCAACACCTGAAGAGTTTTACCAAGACCCATATCATCGGCAAGTATTCCTCCAAAACCGTAATGGGAAAGAGTCTTCAACCATTTATATCCAAACCTCTGGTAAGGTCTAAGAACCTCTGAAATACCCTCATCTAGATGGAATTCCATATCCTGCGGATGCGTTATATCCTCAACAAGCTTTTTAAAGCCGTCATTTTGAACAAAATCCGTCATTTTTCTTTCATTCAAAAAATTATCTACAAATAAAGCCCTGTTTGCAGGAATATCCAATATTCCACTCTTAAACTTTCTTGTATCGAGACTTAAATCGCTAACAAGCCTTGATGCGTTTGCAAGCTGAGCATTGTCTATTTTTAATAAAGAACCATCTTTAAGACGATAATACTTTTTCTTTTCCTTTAAATTATGAAAAAGTTTATTGAGTTCACTATCATCAAAATCATCTATGTCGAAATCAAATTCCAGTAAATTTGTTTCAGAGTTTAGCCTTACACCCATTCTAATTTTTTTGATCTGACGCACTTGTATTTTCTTAAAGTCTTCAGAATAGTAAACTTCTGCAAGCTGCTTCAGTTCTTCTATCCTACCCTCAATCAACTCTACAATCTTTTCCTCATCGTCAAGTATTAGCTTGCCGTTATTCTCATACATGCCTAGAGACTTTATCAAGTCCAAAATCATTTCTTCCTTTTCAAAATCGCGCATATAGAAAACATATGTTTGCTGAGATTCATCGCTTAAAGGATTTAAGACCCTTTCACCATAGCTGTATTCAAGATTTGCTGAAATCCCGTTTTTTAAGACATCAAAATAAATCTTTGCAACCAATTCCTTTTGAGTCATTTTTTCTTCTAGACTTTTATCCACCTGTACTTTCAGTTTATCTTTATTGGGTTTTAAAAAATTTCTTATAAACTGTTCCTGTTCTTTTTTTCCAACTAGAAATACCGGATTCTTTTTCTGAAGGCGAATTTTATGGATTCTTTCAAGCAACTTAGCTTTTTCTTCCGGTACCCTATACAAACTTTTGGTATAGGGATCTAAGACCAATTGAAAATCCTTTGTCAAAGCCATTATCTTAATGTCTTTACTGTAATCGGCTTCAAGAACAAGTAAGCCATCCACTTCTTTAATTCCCATATTAATTTCAAAATCCTTATATATTTTGCATTGTCCGCCAATATGTCCAGAAATATTAATAGGAATGCCGCTATCTTTAACTATATCAAAGTACTTTTTCATATTATCTTCAATAAGAATTATAGTATTAGCTTTTACGCTTTGGTAGCCTCTATCGCTAAAATAACCATAGGGATCACGGAACTCCCTTTCGATTCTTTCTTTATATAACAAATTTTTCAAGAATTCTAAAACTTCTTTTTCTATCCCCGAGAAGTACATAGTATCCGGTCTGAAAGTAAAACTCTTTCCAAAATACAAAGATTTATTTTTATCCATTGCTTCAAATAATGAATAAAAATCCTTAACTTTGTAAGGCCTTTGCTCTCCAATCTTACACTCGATTTGCATGTATGAAGGTTTATGGGGTGTTCCTAGTACAATACTCTGTTCGAGCCACAAATTAACCTTTCGAGTTTTCCTTCTAAAGTCAATACCTAATTCGGAAATTGGCAAAAACACATCTTTTTCAGATAGGTTTACACTGCCTTGCATAAAGGTGTTATGCTCCTCAATAAAAGTAGCTTTATCATATTTTTTATCAAAGTAATCATTAGCATACAGCATAACAGCTACAACATGCTTACACGCACCAAAAATGGAACTAAATGCCTTACATTCACAGCTGTAACTTTCAACATCATCGTCTTCATCTAACTCAATTTCAACAGTATAAGGATAGGTCCCATAAACCACAGCAGAAATAACTCGATTCTTCTCAAAATATTGAAAAGAATCAATTTGCTCTACAAGTCTGATACCGCGATTGTATACACCAATATCATTTATCATTCTTTGTATATATTTATCCGAAAACCTTTCCATTTTTTACCCTTCCTTTTTTTATAGACAGTATTAATATTAACATATCCAATAAATAAAAAATACCCCCCTTGTAAAAAAGAAGGAGGAAAGTAGTGTATAATTAATTATACATTATGTAAACCAAGGAGGATATTTTTAATGCTAAAGAAAAAAATGTCTGTTTTTCTCGCTGTCATGTTTTGGATATTCTTACTTACACAGATATCTGTATGTGCTGAGGGCAATAGGGTAGGAATTATTGTAGATAATGAAGCTACAGGTATTAGTGTAAAAACTGTTGTACAAAATAATACAATAATGATCCCAGCAAAAGAACTTGCGGAATCTATAGGAGCAAATTATACGTATGATTACGGTTCAATGACAGGCATAATATCCTATAAGGAAAATGAAATTGTATTCAGATTGGAAAATGAAATTGTAAAGTTTAACGGAAAGTATATGAAAGCACCTGAACCTATGAAGATAGATAACTACAGATTTATAGTTCCCATGGAGTATTGTTATGAGAAGCTTGGCATTGAAACTTATATGGATTACAATAAGAATTTGATATTTGCCTATACACAAACTAATGGTAATCTTACATACAAGGTGATATCAGGCGATACATTGTGGTTGATTTCAAAAAAGTTTGGAACAACTGTAAGTCAAATAAAGCAATTAAATAGTCTTACAAGCGATATGATATATATTGGTCAAAAACTAGATATAAAGCCCTTTAAGTTTTATGATAACACCTATGTCTCATATACCTCAAACAGTGCTACATTGAGCAGCGGACCAAGCTTAAGTGTAACTCCTGTCGGTTATCTTAAAGCATGGACAGAAGTAAAGCTAACAGGGAAAACAGGAAGTTGGTACAAGGTAGAAACTTTAAAGGGTACAGGATACATACACAACAGTGTAACCTGTATAAAACAGGATATTGGGGATAATAATACTAACAGCAAATACTTTGAAAACAAAATAAATGTAGACACATCAAAAAACTATATAACATACAAAAACTATGTAGTTCAAAAAGGTGATAGTGTATGGAGTATAGCAGAAAAGATGGGAATACCTGATTATGAACTTGCTTCTGCAAATAATATTTCGCGACAGGCAACGCTTTATATAGGAGACGTATTAAAAGTACCCATTCACAATGTACCTGTTAAAGACAAGGCTTTTGCAAAATCCGGTGAGATATTGGATTGGTTCAGTGAAGCACAGTATATTTTCCCCATTGGAAGTACCGGAAAGGTTATTGATATTGAAACCGGAAAAAGTTTTATGATAAAGAGAACCATGGGCGCAAATCATGCAGATTGTGAAACGCTCACTGCTGCTGACAGCAAAGTAATGAAAGAAATATTTAATGGTGTGTGGAGTTGGAATAGAAGACCCTTTATTTTAGAGTTTAACGCAAGATAGAATAGATAATAGATAGGTATTATAGAATAGATAGGTATTTGCTTTTTTCATAATATCATATTAAATTCTGTTTTTCACTACTAAAATCAAAAATCATCCAAAACAATATACATTTGCTTCA
>JGI24712J26585_10000655_pt1 | contig 29508 bp, 20 predicted proteins | sample BioPla3DNA2_FD_26585 | JGI IMG/M metagenome (IMG submission 26585)
CACCCCCGCCAACATTCATATATGCATAGTTTAGATTAGAATTAACCCCATATTTAAGATCAGAACTTACAGTAGAATCCTCTGTAAAAGCATTTGCAAACACCGTCTTGTTAGATAAGTCTAAGAATTCATCGGTTGATACAGTGGCTTTTTCTAATTCAAATAAGGCATATAAGCGAAAGCTTTCACCTTGATTATTGGTCAATACAGTAGAATGTGGCAGCCTAGAATTGATTAATTCTGATTCTTGGCCATCGGTAAAACAAAATTCGGCAGATCCAACGTAATTTTTCCCATCAATAGAAATAATAAAATTCGTTGGGCTAGTTGCCCTTAATTGGATATTTCCAGATTGGATAGTGTCAATAATCATTTGGTTATCTTTGAGAGAAATCTTTGTTATCTGGGATATTTACAAGGAGGGCGGGTTCTCGGCCTGAACGTTGGGAAACGGTTGCGGTACTGTCTTCAATGCTTAATACATGCTTCATTCCAATTCTATCAACATCAATGCCAAATACCTTGGAAATAATATGCTCATTGCCATCTTTGTCAACAGCAATTGTTTTACCATGAGAAGTGATTAAGGCATTCTTTAATGTATATTGGGCGACTTTAGATAGATTGAATTGTAAATCAATCTTAGAGAATGTATCCATTCCATATTCTGGGTTTCCATAGGCATATAAGACATAAGATTCCTTGCTAGATGAATCTCCAGCAGTCACTTCTCCAACATCAAGCTCATCATTATCTGATAACGCGTCTGTTGTATTCCATGGTGGAATGATTCTAGCGATATTTGGATTAGATTGTGCCCCATTAGAATTCTTGAAGTCTTTAAGGTAGATTTTATCTAATAGGTCCTTTCGAGCATTGTCAGAAAAATCTGTTGCTGGTATGATATTTGCAACATCAATTGACATTGTTATTTCTTTCAGGTCAATTGCATCAGAAACTCCCGGGCATTCAACAGAATCAGGACTTGATAATGGGGCCACATATGCAGTAGTTGTGAAGACATTTCCATTTACAATCTCTGGATTGTCATTGCAGATAAACACGAGTGCGTAAGATGTCTGGGTTCCAGTTTTATTAGACTTCACAGATTGGTCATTAACGATTGTCAGCATGAATTTAGGTGCATTATCCGAAACGTTAGTAACATAGACAGTCATAAATGGAATGTTATAGAATGCTGTATTGCCTAAGATAATATGGTCTGGGAGGACGATGTCGATATACGCAGATTCTCCTGGATTAAGTATTGCTGACGTTCCTCTAGTGGATAATGGCACATAATTAAGGCCAGAATCTGGATTGACAATCATAGAGTCTTTAGTCAGCAGTGTAGATACTTTCAGAGAAATATATCCTTGAGGAGAATCGGACAATACCTCAGTTGAAGATGGTTCACATTTCCATTGAAACGCTAATTTTGGCTGGAATGTTGTGGTTTGAAGCAATTCACCAATACTTGTCTTTAAACTAGACATAACTGGGTGGTGTACTTTATCAAAATCTGTGCCTAAGGCGCCAGTATTTTTGCTAGTTATCTTAATCTCTTCACTAGGAATTGTATTTTCGATTAAGAATTCTTGAGAACCATAAAGGCTTGTAAGTTTTTCTCTTCCTCGCCAGAATGTGAAAATATATTCACCTGTTTTTTGACTAGAAGAATTTGGATCAACAAGTATAGAATCAGAATATGGTTGAATCAAATAGGAATTGTCCATAGTTTGAACAAATTCATTTGTTTCCCAGAAACCTGAAGGACTAGTAACATTTAGATTCAGATCGATAATTTCATATTGGGTGAAATCTTTATTAGGATTCCCCCATCCATATAGTATTTCATTGATCAATTCAGGGAGAACGGTCTTCTTAAAAACCTTCCCTCTCATATCAGGGATAATGTAATTAGTCGCCTGGGTTTCTTTTTCTAGAATTGAATATATCGCAGAACCATTATCTAATAAGGATGGTTCAGATTCAATAATACCCTGCTCTGTAAAATTGGCTTCTCTCTGATAATCTAGAGTCTTATCTGTAAATGGAACTCGAATATGGAAATTGGCTCGGTTAATTGGGGCGTTATTAGCAGCATCAAATGGCGAGACAATTCCCCTAATGGCCAATTCATGAGTATTCAATAAAGCTGCTGGAATTCTATGATCGATGGTATAAACATCACTGCTTGTTCCAACACCAATTAACAATATCGAGGAATTTAGTAATTCAGTTGCATNCCCGCCTTGTGGCGCCCGTATTTCACTACTGCCATCTTTGATCTTAAGTTCACTAATTAGTTGTGTATTATCAAATGTTAAAATTAAACCTGATGGCGCCGCCGATGCTAATGTTTGTATAGGGCTCCCGTCTTTATGTTTGAATTCGGTTGTTGAATTTCTAGGTGTTAGCCCGTACAGTTTGTTTCCGCATTTAAGAAATACTGCTAAATGAACATAGTCAACACCGGAGCTTGATAAAAAGTTATTAAAGGTAGTTCCAATTGCGCCGGTATTACTTTTAATATAGCTTGAGTCTTCTCCTCGGGTATCAAATTTTATTTCACGAATGGCATAAATATAAGGCCTGTTGCCTTCCCCAACAACATCCAAAACTTCTGGCGACTCTATCAAAGTTCTAAATGAATCTTCATGAATTCGACAGCCAATATCATTTTCTCCACTAACTGCTTTATCATCTAAGTCATCAATTAAAATATCATCAAACCCAGTTTCAGGGCCGAGTAAATGCACCCCAACACCGGTTTTAGTTGCCAGTTCAAATTGTCTTGGGCGTTTGTCTAGAATAAGTTTTCCTGCTTCTTTTAAGTAGCAAGGATTAAATCCTGGGTCAGAATTTAGATTATAGACTCTAAGAAATGGAATTTGGTTTCTATTTAGTAAATCAATATCTCCGGTATTTCCGGTATTATCTTTAAGGTATAAAAACTTTTGTTGGTAAATGTCTAGAGGTGATTTAGCAATTTGATATGGAACTGACCAATCTTCGATATTTTTGAAATAATACCCTGGGCCATGTTCGTTATCTATTTCAGTTTGTGATTTGAAACCAATAGATTGTGTATATGTTGGATCATTTGGTATTAAGGTAAGAACCTGAAGAGAAGACCGGAATAGTCTATGCGATGAAATACTTCCACTAGGATTTGCGTTTTCTTTAATATCAGTAGTTAGATAATCTTCAGGGTGATCAGAATCTTTATGTCTATCGAGACCTTGAATTGTATATCCATTAGATTCCCCGGCATTAAAATCTGAAGTTGGGTGGAAATAAAATATCGATGCTGCGATATTTCCTTCGGAATCCATGGTTAATCCACTAACTAATCTACTATTCTGTGAATATGGATATGGGTGTTCTCCTGGAAGAATAACGAGATTTGTGCTTGTTGAAAAGATATTAAGACTAGGTTTAGTCGGGGTAAATGTTAATAATTCAAATAGGTATTGCCCATGCAACCAAGGTTCATTTGAATCATAAACATATTCGCCATTCCATTGCGGCTGGCGAATATATCTTTGCTGAAGGAGAATGTGTATTGTGTTGTTAAAGGTTTTTATGGAATTAGAGGCTATATTGTTACTCGCCTCTCCAGAACTATTCGATCTTAATAATACATCATGTTGATCATCTAAGATATTGTCTGGAAGCAATACTTTATAGACTAATTTTAATGCAAGTTCAGAATCACCAAATTCATTAATGAATGTAGTCGGGGTAAATACCGAGAACTTTCTGGGCCCGGTCCTAATAACAATCAATTCACCATTTTGAGAAATAATAAATGTTGGGAGAGCTTCTGCCGGCATGCCTTCTGCCGGCATGGTTTGTGGATGAGTAAAATATGGAAAGAATGGCGCAAAAGATTCAATATATTCTATTCGTTTGCCAGTAGCATCTAGGAAAGTCATCCCTAAACCGGTTTCTTTTCCTGTAACTGGATCAAAATCAACTAGTCTTCTAACAAATGGATAATTAAATGGTTTATACCAAATTGATTTGCCTGAAGATCCGCTTAATGTTAATGCACAAGTAGTATAACTTGTTCCTCGGCTGTCAATTGAATAGTCCTTTCCACCGACCACCGGCGCGTAAGGGGGAGAAGGTTGAAGAATTTGCCGCAACCATATTTTATTCTTCTCAATTAACTGGGTCTCTTTTTCTTTTTCATGCTCAGATAAAGCATTTTCTTGCTCAGTATACCAAGTCTGAAATAGCTGGTCATTTACTATTGGTTCTGCATTTGGATCACCACCAAACAAATCCATGACGAATGGCATGAACGCCAGTCCTTCATAATTCTGCAATCTTTCACCACGTTTGGTTTTTGGTGACCAGGAATGGCCAGCAAGTTCATATCTGGTAATATATCCAGACATGTCTGCAGTTGAGGAGAGAACAAACTGATCGACAATATTGCCCTCTTGACCAATACAGGCGTTGATTAATTCATATTCGATATTGTTAAGGGTTGTCGTTATTGCCTGAGAAGAGAACAGTCTTGTAGAAACTTCTCGCGTAAAGTTCCAAATATATGGATGCATCTCTTTAGAGATGAAATTCTTGTTTTTGTAATTCTTGTAGAACTCTTCTACTGTTGCGATTACATCTATTCCAGAGTATTGGCTAGCTACTCCATCTTTTGAACTAGTAAATAATCCAGCATCATAAACAGTTTTAAGAAAAGCAACTAGGTTGTCAAACTTGATATTCCAGTCGAGGTTTTCCCGTTTTTCAGGATTTAGAATTTCTTCTGGAATTCCTAATGCAGTTTCATAAAACTCTAAAATGTCTTTGTTGTGGGTATCACCATAATTTAGCGGGGTTTTTCCATCAATACTAGGCAAATGCCAATCTGCTACTAATTGATCTTTGTCTTTGCTTCTATTAAAATACTCAGTTAAATCCCAATATTCATCTATTTTTACGTCACTGTTGCTGGTTAATGTTAATGCAGATGCTCGGTCATATAAATCCTTAAGGGCCTTAAGGGTAGATCCTTCGGCGGGCTCTTCGCTAGAAAACTTGTCGAATTTATTTTCCGGGTCAACTTCTCCTAAAATGATATCAGCAAGATTTGCATTAAGATATTCTAGGGCGGTGAATTGAATGATCGCAGCAGTTCCTTTATAGGAATTTCTGAGTTGCATTGTTCGAAGATCTTCACGAAGTGTTCTGATCCCATCACACACCTCAAACATTCGACTTATTGCAATCTCAACAAACTCTTCAATATCCGCCCCGAATTNATAGGAGAAGAGTTNTAATACAGATTCCCCGCCAGAATTGTCCGCATACCCAGATGAAACAACATTGTTATACCGATTGAAAATGCTATTCTTTCCATTATTCGCGGATGTGGTGGCCATCAACCAGTTATACAATCTATCTTGGTCTAAGCCATTATTGATCACATCCTCAAGTGACACCCCCAAGGTTTTATAGATGTCCGATAATAGGGTGACAATTTGCTGTTCTCGAATATAGGAAAGTGTATTTAGCTTTGAATTAAGGGCCCGATCAGTTATTGGCAATTCAAGTTCATCTAACCAATCTAATAACGGCGCGCCAGTAGTTTCAAATACTTCTTTAACATCTAAAATGGTTTGTTGGATTGCAGGATCAAAGTCGTCTATATTCGCCTTTGAATTATAGATATCAATGACTGCTGCAATTGGATCGAATAATTTGGAGTTAAATAAGTACTTGAAATTCTGGCGGATAAATGCATCCTGTTCTTTGAATGTAGTTGCATCATCTAACCAGCCTTTATTTTCACTTGCTTTTTGTTCAGAGTAAAGTTTTATGGCAAGTTTGAAGCATACAAATGATACTGGGGTGCCATTATATTTTCCAAAATCATAATATCCATTTGGACCAATGGCGGCTCTAACCAGATTTTCTTTATTAGACTTGTTGATAAAATCGTAAAAGATTGATCCTTGGACCCAAGGAAAGTCAATCATCTTAGGAATGGATTGACCATTATTTTCTTCAGTAACAGTAGATACTCGATATCCTCTAAGGATAATTCCCTTTAAGATGGTTTTTAGTGTAGATCTAAAGGTTTGATTTGCATATAGGTCTTTAACTGTTTTAATAGTGTCAAAATCGATATCTTTATCTAAACCCAATCGACCGAGAAGTGTTTTTGCATTTCTGATATTTACGGTCAGTGGCCATAGAAGATTTTGAAACAATGGCGAACATGTAGTTGCTCGCTTTAGATTATCTAGATAAGACTTGTCCTTATATGGTCTACCAACTGTATCAACCATGCTTAATAAGGCAATAAGATTCGCGGTGTCAATGGATGAGACATCGTCGATATAATTCGCGATTTTATCATAAAGGAATGAACAACCATCCTGCCCAATTTTATCGAGGATTTTAACAAAAGTATCTGGAGATTCTTCTCGGTTATTTGAATAATCGGGATATCCGGCCATTAAAGAAGAATTGGTCGGCTCTGCCAATTTCGCGATTGTCGAAATAAAATCAATTTCGCTGGTTTCTATATTGTTTATTGGCCGAGGCATAAATCATTACCGGTATTAACTGTGTGTTGCATCATTCATTATTTACCTCAACGGGCCTGCCCCCAAGTATAATCTATTATGAAAACCCTAGAGAAGAATATCCAAAAATGTAAGGCCCGGTTTAGAGAAGAGGAAGCCCTATTTATTACATATGGTTTTTATGTATTAGAACAGGTTGTCGAAGGCTTCATAAATACTTGGGCGGCATACAATAAGGCACCATCTATTGGATTTAATTGTCCTGGGGTATTGACACTTCTTAAACGGTTTCAAGGCAAGACTTTTTCGATTGAATCTAAGATGGATGAATTCGATAGAGTTATTAACCATCTAATTGATGCAATCATGTATTCAGAAGTTATTAGGCGCCGGGGGCGGTGTAGTTCAAATAACATTTCAAAAACACATAAGGCGTATATTTCCACCTGTCCAGGAAGCTATATTGAAATTCCTGATGATGTTCAAATCATTCCAATTCCATTTTGGGTTGCTGCATTAAGAGAAGACGCCCCTACAGCAAATGAAGTATTTCGTGCTGTATTTCATACTTATATTACATTGACAGCTACTGGCATGAATCCTATGTTGCCTTTGACAAGTCGAGATATTATTGTAGGATCGGTCTTGCGCTATTTCACCGATGAATTAGGTTTTGACAGTATTATCGCCTCGAATAAAGTGAATGTAAGGAAGTTTTTCAACCAAATCGTTATTAATTCTCGAGAGCTAATTTCTAGGGCAACGCCAGTTATCTTCAGCCCATTCATCAACTTGATTTAACGACAAATGGCTGATAAAAAGTCAGATCAGCAAACTTCTCGGCTTGATATCTATATCAAGGAATTCGAGAATGATGTTAATGTTACAGTTGAAAACTTCAAAGAAAAGAGTTTGTTAGTAACATCTATTCGAGCCAAATGGCTTAGATATTATCACCTGGAAATGAATTTGCTGGATAAGCTGAAGGCCCATCGAGGGGAAGTATCTAAGTTGGTCAACAACGAGATTTTTGGTGGATCAAAGGGGGGCGGGTCTCTTAAAAATAACCCTGGAATGGATTTGTTTATTGATTCCTCGCCAGCATTAGAAAAAGCAGATGAAGTAAAAGCTAAGATTCTTATATGTGAAAGATGCATGGATTATATTGAACGTGCTCTTCATATCTTAGATACATTCAACTTCCAAATCAAGAACTTTATTGATATCCTGAAGTTGGAGCATGGTGGCCTTTAACAGGCAATAAAAACTTAAACAGACATAAGCCAGGATAGATTAGTCTATTTCTGGCCTTTTTAGGGCATTCACCCTGACGGTAAATAGATGCATAATAGATATTATCGATATGTCCGCGGCTAACTATTCTAATCATAATTCTGGCCCTATGCCCCGGGGTGCTAATCGTTCTCGGCCACAGGTTGTTGGTCAAAAACCAGCAAACTGGTTAGATAATCCTGCTGACGTTTATATTCCCCCGCCTCCGTCTGCAGATGCAAATCCAGAATTAGAGGACAAGATTCACAGCCTTATTAGCCAAATTCTAGATTTATCTAAAGATAATACAACTGAAACTGTATTAGATTTAATCGATGAATCTACTACAACATCTCTAGATAATCTAAATCTAGCAATTATCGATAAATCTGCAGAATCAATCAACCAGGCCCAGGCCCAATTAGTTGATATTGCAAAGTCTTTTCAAAATATCAGTTTTGATATTTTCTTAGAATTCGAGCAATTTGCAGAACGGGCTTTATCAAATCTCCTTCCTGGGGCAGTTCACACTAGTCTCTTTAAGTCCTTTAACGTCTTTACTCAATCGGTCAATACTGAGTTTAAGTTGGCGTTAATGAATAGCCGGTTCTTTATTGAATTAGATACTTCAATAAAGTCACTAAGTGTTGTAGCTAAGGCAGTTTCTTCTGACGTAAGTGTCTTAGTTAAATTGGCAAATAAAAGAATTCCTAACGCTGATTTTACATCGTCTGGTCAGCAAGATCAATCATCAGGCCAATTCTTGGGATTTGATATGGGTTCTCAATCAACAGCATTATTTAATCCAATTAATCAACTCGGAGGGATTATTGGTTTAATAACCTCGGTGTCTAAACGATTAAAAGCTGAAAGCAGTAATACAGATGCAAAACTCGAGGCTATTTTGCTTGATGTTGATGTCTATAAAGAAGGAATCCTTAGAGGCAAAGATGTCGATCAATATATAGGCAGAGATGACGAGGATGATGACGAGGATGATGACGAGGATTCGGATAAGTATACTCGTAAAAAAGAAACCGCTGAGTTTATTACTACCCTAATTATATGGGTCGGCCTTAGTTTATGGGCAGTCTATGGGCCTAAAATAGAAAAGCTTCTTGGGTTTGTTGAAGAAGTAAAACTTGATAAGGCCAAAAATGATGTTGTTGAAGACCTTGCTGAATCAACCGTAAGGTGGGCAGACAAGCAGGTAGATGCTGATAAAAAAGCTTTAGAAGAAGATGGAGAACTTGAAAGAAAGGCAAAGGCTGAATTAGAGTCTGATTTTGCATTAGCTGATATTCAGGCTGGTAAAGATATTGACGATATTGTTGATTCTCAGGCTAAATTATTAGTTGACAAGAATGCTGAAGCAGATCATCCTATAAAGGAATTTGAGGATATTTTAGGAGATGTTGAATCAGAATATCTAACGGAATTTGAGGATATTTTAGGAGATGTTGAATCAGAATATCTAACGGAATTTGAGGATATTTTAGGAGATGTTGAATCAGAATATTATAACGTAGTATCTAACCTCGGTTTAGCCACCGAAGAGCTTGAAGGAACCGCCGATCAAGTAGAAGCTGAAATCAAAGCCGAACTGGCTGATATTGGGGAACAGCAGAATAAACTAGAAACCGTTCTTGATAAATATGCTGAATTGCCAGAAGATGATACGGCGAATAATGTTGACCAATCAAGTAAAACCTCTGTGGGTGATTTAGATAAATCTCGTTCTGATGGATTATCCAATAAAGAGCAAAAAGATGATGTTCAAGCCGCAAGCATGGAAGAAGTCGTTGGCCAACTTTTCCCCACTCCAAAACCTAAAGATGACGCGCCAACCATTTCTGAAAGTGAACAAAAAGATCCTACGTCTTTTGTCAGCCGAATAGAGAAAGAAACCGAGGAAGGGTTTGAGAGACGCGAAGAAGATGTTATTGAGAAATCTGGCAAAGAGTGGGATAAAGCTGCTAAGGAATTTAGAAAGCAGCAAGAAAAGGCAGAAGAACGAGCAAAGAAAGTTGAGCGGGCTTTAAAGGGACTGACAACTAGAGTCGGAGAATATGAATCTTCTGGAATGCTAGGAAAGCTTCGTGATAATTTCAGAAGGAAATGGAAAGATTCGGAATTGCAGAAAGCAACNGAGAATCTCAGCAAAGTCAGGGAAATACTAAGTAGCAATGAAATTGATGCATTAGCTGCATTATCAGATGAGATTGATCTATATACAGGCACGGGGGATTCTAGCCATATCGGAGTTAGGAATGCCATATACGACGAATTCATCTATACATATATCACTAGAACAGATAGAGCAAAAAGGTTAAATGCTTTAGATTTTTCTCAATTTGCACCGGCCAAGTCAAATCTAAACGAGGCGTTAGGATTAAGCGACCAGGCCAATTCTGATCAATTTATAGACCAGGGTGATAATAGACAGAGCATTTTCGGTTCCGGTATTGACCAAGAAAATAAATCCAAGGTAGTAATTGACAAGGAGTATCTAGTCGCAGTCAATAGTTTCTTAGATATTATTTCTAAGGATTCAACAATTATTTTAGAACGATTGAATGGTTATGGGGCCCCCTTGGATCCAATCGATTCACTAAAACAAGCATTTCCTTTAGCACAATAATATGGCCCAGGATTTTCCAGACTATAATAAAATAGACCTTCAGAGAATCTATAACAAGATTGGATCTGCTGGGTTGTTAGATAGAAACGCAAATGTTTCTAATTTGACATCAACTGATTCTTCTGTAGATCCTGATACCAATGAAGGCAGGATATTTCTAATTATATCCAACGCCTTATGGTTGTTAAAGCAATCTTCTAAAGATAAAAATGAACGAGTAATTGCTCCAGCAACTGAAGCAGTTCTGAATAGAATTGCACAACAGATTGCGGGGGTATATGATACAATTCTGGCCAGTGAAGAAGATTATCAGGTAGTATTTGATACAGTTGTCAAACCTGAAATAGACAAGGCTTTATCTAATTGCCAAGAAATTCAAAGCAGCATAGAAGATGCCAGAGCAGAAATAGCAAAAACTGTTGAGGATCAATCATCTAGTTTATCTACCACAGCAACCACAGAATCAATTGCTTCAGCGATAAAGAGCATATTTGACGACTATAATACTGGCAGTGCCAATACTATTGCTGCATTTTCTAGAGAATTAAGTTCAGTTGCCGAGTCGTTTGTCAGTGCAAAAACCTCGGGCATTGGTGGTCTAGATTACATTGTTTCTACTTTAGAGGGGGCCAAAACTGGGTTATCAATTGTTTTATCTAGCCCGCTTTACAATATAGACAAATCTAGCCCCAGTTCTGGCCAAAGGCCAATGGCCATTCCTGGAACAACTTTTATTTCTACTAAAGATCAGGCAATCCTAAATCAATTTAAGCAAAGTGGGAGGGACCAAACCATTTTACTTAGTCTTGGCCCACTAATCAATTCTCTGTCATTTGCCTTCCAGGATTTAGAAGAGGCCACTAGGCTGTTTGATAGTGGGCCAATTTTTACTCGATTAACTGATTTAGGAGTATTCAGTGCAGACCTGGCCGCCCCGTTTAAAGATGGCTTAGGTGAAGAATATATTGCAAGACACGCCCGCAAGACTGGTCGTCGTCGAACCGAAGAAAAAGATGGCGACTACTATAAATGCGCAAATTGTGGCAAAAAGATGTCATTCGTTTGCAGCACCTGTTCTATTTTAGGGGCACTTAAGAAATTAGCTGCTGGAATACTTGCTGGTCTTTTGTCCAGATTTTCATGGATTAGAAAAATCGCTTGGGGAGCTATAAAGTTTGTTTTTAGACAAACATTACGGCTTATTAAATGGGTGGCCGTTGCCACCTGGAGGTTAACCACATTTGTCGCGAAATTGATATATCGACTTGGGAAATGGTTAACTAACAAATATGCCTCAAGGCTTGTTTTGTATGTATCTGCAGCAATTTCAAAGTATTCAAATGCAATTCGAGGAGCATTTGCTAGTTGGCGAGCAAGTATGCGAGTCGCCTGTTCAAAGTATTCAAATGCAATTCGAGGAGCATTTGCTAGTTGGCGAGCAAGTATCCGAGCCGCCTGGCAAGCTACTAAATCTAGAACAATTGGTCAAATTATACCTAGAATATCTAGGTTCCGCACGGCGCATCCAAGAATAGTTGGATTTTTTACTAGAATGCGCCAGGTGGGAACAAGATTCAAAGGCTTTTCAATTGAATCCCTTGGAAAAATCCGCATATGGTTTAAGGGCAAATTGCCTGCTTCCAGAGGTTTTGCCAAATTGACCGGCAAGGTATCATTAAAAACATTAGGCCTTTTTGCTTCTGGTGCGTTTATGGCTTTTGATTACTTTACTGCATCCAAAGCTACAATGGCAGAGCAGTTAGGAATAAAAGAAGAAGAAATTACAGACGCACAATTTACACTATTTAGATCACTGTCAGCATTAACTGGTAGTGCCGATGAATCTGATTTTATGCGAGCAATTTCAACAATGTTCAACTGGTTAGGATTGTCACCAGTTATCATTGCAATAACCGGAGGACCTGGTGNTANTGCTTGTTCCAATTATTGGCCTCCTAGGATTTATCGTCGGTTATATTGGCCCTGTTCGTACCTATCAATTTATTCAAAAGGNTGGTGAGGTCTTAAAGACTGCCTGGGCCTCTGCTGTTTTTCTATTCAATTCCGTTTTAGAATTGATTACGAGTATTGCTAAAATATCTGCAGGATTCTTGGGCGGAGTATTGGCTAGATTATTGGCAAAATTGAAATTGACTGAAATCGAGCGTTGGTTCAAGCGATCATTAAAGTCAACAAATCGATTATTTGATATCGCTGAGCGTGTTGCTGAATATGATTCTTTGTTAGAGAATGTATTTGCCTCTATCCAAGACTTCAATACTTTGTATATGGATGTTATTCGATTGAGTGCTCCAGGAATCAGCAGACATAGCAATATAGCAGGAGAATTTGTTCGTAGGTTGTCTAAACAAGTTGCCGGTATTGCTAAGGCCTTTATTGATCGATTAGTAGATAGTCATAAGAAGCTAGAAACAGAATTTAATGCCGCTCAACAATTTGCATATCAATCTTATTCTTGGCAAGGCGGGCATGGTAAAAATACTTTCGGAGAAGTGTTTAATGCTGGTTTAATGCCTAATACTGGCCAAGTTTCACAAATTGCTACTAATCAATTTGGTTATGAAAGTTGGAATTCAGCATTATTTGGAATTGCTAAAGATGGCGATGATGCGGACCAAAAAAATGCTTCTAGGCAAATGATTGGCAAAATTGAACTGGCCAGAGATTCTTTTAATAAAATGATGACCAGCATTTCAAAGACGGTTAATGAACTAACCCATCCTAAAAAGGAAACGACTGATCCTAGAGAAGTTTCTGTTCTTCTTCCTATTGATTTGACCGACCAAGAGGAAGAAGCTGCTTATGCGGCTAAACAATTTGCTTCTCAAATATAATCTTCACAGAAGTTTGTGTGAGATTAATGGTGATAGTAACCAAAGCGCCATTGATTGCATAATTGCAAGTAATATAAACTGATTGCCCATCGTCAGCAGACTTAACAGATATAGAACTGCCGGTCTTGTCAATCAATTCATTATCTGCAAAATCCATCAGGATTTTTGATATCCCCTGTCGAATAGTTGCTAATGTCGAGGATTCTCGCCTATCTGCCAAATCAATTGGATTCGGTTGATAAAGGAATTCTCTGACAAACTTTAGAATCTCCTTCTTCAATTCTCTCTTTATCCGTACTGCATGTGCCTGTTTCATTATTGTGTGTTTAGGATTTAAAAGAAGTTGTTGGAATGGAAACGTGCTGTTAATTTTTGAATTGACTAGAGTATTGATGCAAAATGCGTCAATGAGAAATTCTGCTACATTTATTAAACTCGAGGCAGAATTATCTTCATATCTTCCAGCATGACAATTTTCAAATAACTCCATAGCAGGATATCCGGCTATCGGGATTATTTCTCTACCACCATTTCTGTCATTTAAGATATATGCACGAATTGTTTCTACAGACGGGGGGACTAAGCCAAAATTAGATCGTAACATCCGCCAAGGAATAAGAGATCTTTTTTCTAGATCCACATATTGATGATTGAACAAGAACAAGACTCGATCAAGCAATTCTCCTGATTCTGTAGAGAAATCAATTTCCTCTTTTAATCCAGGGGAAGTTTGTTCAAGATGTTTAACAATAGAAATTCCAGATTGTTTTGCTTCAAATGCAGCTCGATGAAGAATTCCGGTGAAAAATTCTGGCAAATCAAAGAAACCAATTGTATCCATGCCAACTTTAGTTACTCTACCCAAAAGCTTAATTAAAGGACGGATATTAAGTCGAGGAATCGAAGATGATGGATATGATAGATAATGAGTTGTTTGGATTATAGGGTCTTCTGCTGAATAAATTGCACTATAATATGGGCCAACATAACTGTCAGGAACATTCCCACCATACTCTTGAAAATCATTATGACAGAAAATATCACTGATTCCTGGAAATGCAACATATTCAAATGCTGAGAAATCTTCATGGGTTAAATCAGTTGCTAGAAGATTTTTGATATAGTCAACCAAAGAAATCCGCAATTGCCCCCAAGTTTCATATTCTCCGGCCTTGAATAGGTCGTTTGAAATAATTTCTCGTTTAATTGGGGGTTGGCCAAATACTGTTATATCACAAGTTTTTCCATCATGATCAGCGGTAGTCTGGAAACAAACAACCTGTTGGCCATTATTAAATGGCCCACCATCATCAAATGGAGCAATATAGAAAAGTTCGGTTTTATATCCGGGCTCTTCACTGCTGCTGTCAGATCCTGATTCGCCTGTTTCTCCGTCTGACTCCTCATCACTATAATATAACACCGGAGAAAATTGGGCTCTTGTCCAATAATCTTCGTAATCATCTGGCAAGTCTGTTGATTTATAGTGACACGCAGAAAAGAATCCAGAGTGATTGTTTAGGACTGCAACCAGATTAGGCATTTCAAGGGAAGAGTTTTCTAGAAACCCCCAAAAACCTTCTAACACTTTATAGCAAAGTCTGTATTCAGAATCAAAATAAAGTTCAACGGCTCCGACGCCTACAGAATTTGGGAATTTGCTGACATCTTCTGGTGCAATATGATCTGAAAAATACTTGAAAACCCCATACATTAAATCCGCACCACTCTTAAATTGGGCATGATATTTTTGAAGTTGATAAGATTCAGCAGATATAAATTGATTATTGCTGTCATAAACCCCCATACTGACTACTTTGCGATCCAAATCGATTGTAACACAATTGCAACTAAGCAGTTTGAAGTTTAATATGTCAGTCAAATCAGGACGATTTTCTCGGATTGCTTGGATGCAATNTGTCCCTACCATAACTGGAAAAACTCCGAGAGAACGAACTTCATTATTAGGGCGAATGTTTAGAGTTATGATAGAGGTTTCCGAATCAAAATCCATTTCTAAGCAACTATTAGGTGGATTTATATTGACCAATTCTAGACGTTCAGTGACAACCTTGCCTTTAATTTCAGTTTTACCAGAAGTAAATTGTTCAAATGCTTCTGGATCCTGTAAACTGGGGCAAGTATTATTTCGTTCAAAAGTGATATTTGAGAATTGTTTCCAGGTATGAACTCGCCTCTTTGATTTGGCAATATCATTATCTTGGATAATAGAGAGGAAAGTGACTGTATCTGTATTGAAATCTAATTCACGAACAGAATCAGTCGCATATGGCACCCGATAAACAATTGGTATCCCACCAGCTTCTAGGATATTTTTGACCGAACGAAACAGCGCATATTCATAAACAGAATTTGGTTGGCCAAAGACATTTAAGAATTGGGTGACATTGTCAATTGCATAAGGATGACAAACTGGTCCTCGAGAAGCCACCCCCACAACAAATCCTCGGATTGCGTTTTGATAAATCTGGGGGTAGTTTTTGATTAAATTGATGTTATATGCTGGAGCGAGTTTTGTTATATTCATCGTCTATTGTCCATTTGTCTATTTACCGCACGGTGGCCTTTCCATTTTGATCTAAAACAACCTGAATAGTCTTATCTGGTTTTCCTTTGTTATAGTATTCCTTATAAAGTCGCCGTCTTTGAGCGTAATGTCTTCTAGAATACTTGTAATTGAAAATAATATCATAGACATTCGCAGATGGCTTATTCAGATGCAATCTAAGAAGTCGGCCGATAGATTGGATTGTTCTAACCTGGGACTTTTGAGATCCCGTAATAATCAAATTAGTCAGGTTTTTGATATTCGTTCCAACTGACATTGTTGTTACTTGCGCAATAATAATGACATTGTTTTTAGTTTCTGCTAATGCACGAATCTTCTCTCGAACATCTACACTCGTTCTTCCATCAATATAATAAACCTCGAATTCTGGGGATTTAGTTTTCTTCAAGGTTTGGTATAGAGATTCCCCAAATTTAATTCTATCAAATAGAATTAGTGTATTTGCACCAGATAAATCTAGCAAATCAATAATTGGAGCATATAGTTCCATGCAATGTTTTGCCAAATGTTCTGCTTCTGCCATATAGGCATCATTAAAAGCAATTCCACCCTCTTCCCCTTCAATATATTTCTTGTTTGATTTTAGATGGAACAGCAAATCGGGGTTTTCTTCTACGATTAAATCTTTGACTTTAACTAGTGTGAATTTTGCCTGAGATATAAATCCATCATCCTGCAATTCAATTACATCTTTTTGATAAACAACTGGTCCAAGCGCAGTCAATAATGCCCAGTATTTGGCCTTGTCCCGAGGAATTGTGCCAGAACAACCTATTTTGATGTCTGCTTTTAGCTTAGAAAGAATCTTAATGGTCTTTGAATTTGGAGCAACTGAATGAACTTCGTCAACAATCACCATATCTATCTGGCCAATTTCATCTAAGTGATTGAATAGAAATTGGCGATTAGAAATCACGACTTTTGCATCAGATAATTCCTTAGAGTTTTTTAGCTTTTTGATAGTCTTTGGAACATACATAACAACTTCGTCTTTGGTGAATCCATAAGACAGAAGATCTTTGTAAAGCTGGCTGACTAATTGAACATTTGGCACAAAAATCAAGGTTCTAAATGGCTCGGTTTTAGCATATTGATTGAATAGTGTATAGATAATGTTGGCAATAATCAGAGACTTCCCGGAGGCCGTCGGGCATTCAAACATACAACGCCCATATCCTTTTGTAATAACGGCATCCACAGCATCAATTTGATATGGCCTTGGAGTAATATCTTTAGCAATATTCTCGGGGCCTTCATAACGATTAGACTTGACAAATTCTTTCAACGGCCGCCGAGATTTTACTAATTCTTTGGTTTCATCACCATCAAGCCTTATATTGACATTCTTATAGTTTCGTTTTAGATATCTGAGAATATCTGCCAATAATCCAACCTTAAAGGTTCCAAAAGGACTTACTCCGTATATTTTATTAGGAACCGAGAATCCATATTGTTTGGCAAAAAATGCTTGTGGATTTTGGACCGAGAATATCCGAGACAATTCAGGAATTACTGCTCCTACANCTTCTCCTGCTAACTTTAGTTCGTCATCTAAAGCTGTTTTCTTTATTAAGATATCCATCATTATATTATACCTCGGGGGCCAAATTTCTTGAGGTAAATAAGATTTAATGTCAAAGACGCAAGCGAGAAAGATCAGATAGATTTTTTATGGCAACTACTATCTATTACAACTATAAAAAAGTTCCACAAGTTAGACATGGAAGTAAAAATACTCGGGGATTTACTCCAGGATCTACTCCATATGTTTGCTTGTATTTAGATAGAATTGAAGCCTTAGAAGTTAATTTAGAGGAGTTGCGAGAAAATGCCCTCTTAAAAAACGAGGAAATAACTCTCATAAACCAAAATCTCGATTATTCTCCAGTTACACAAGATTTTCAAGCCGCAGAAATGTTGCGGGTAATGGTTAACGGAAATGTCAGATATATTCAATTGTATGAAATGGTTGTTGCAAATCCGTAAGAGACCTGTCGATATTAAAAAGTTGGGGAAAAAAACAAAGATATGATTAGGAGCGAACTAGAAAAAATGTATAACTTTATTAGAAAGACATTAGTCGCGGTTTGTTTAATTGGCGGCATTTTCACTGCTGGATTAGCAGAAGCGGTAAAAATTGAAACCGCCCAAATTAGAATCACCGATTCAGACAATTATGGCTCTGAAGAAGATGTCAGTCTGCATGCTGTCGGAAGAATTATTGCAAAAGACATCATCACTTCGTCTTCAAACGGTCTTAGCAACAGCAAGATTACCATAAATGGGTCGACACAACTTGTAAGAAACAGCCCGAATTTTCAGTTCCTAGTTTTATCTGATTTGACAATCACAGAAGGATTGCTTAACGCATTCAATTCTAATATTGGCGTGCTGACATTATCCACAAACTATCTTAAAAACATTCAAAATTGCAGTATTCTAGATTTGAATGCTGATGAAACTGATACTGGCATGTTTTTGGCGCCAGATGGCAATGGCAAGGTAATCTGGCAGGAAATGCCATCTTTTCAAAGCAGCTACATAAACGCCTATACCCCCGTCAAACTTCTAAGCAATGGAAACGTAAATTGGATTGGTATTTCTACGAATGCTCATTTTTATATCGAGCTTACTAATTCAGAAAGTTATATCACATTTGACCCTAACATCACTTCTCCAAATGTATCTGCTTCTATCGTGATCGAAATTCGTCCTATTAGTTCGATGAATTTGACAGTTACTGCTAACGGCGGGAATGTGATTGGATATCCAGAACGCGTATATTTAGATTTTGATATGACTACACAGGTTATATTCACAAAGCCCTATGGAGAAACAACTTGGATTGCCAATGAAATGTAAGTTTTTCACAGTTTTTAGTGCTGCGATTTTATTCACCATTGCAGCAGTTTTTGCAAACCCGATTTATGTTTCAAAAACCGGGAATGATGCAAATGATGGACTTTCTTGGGAAACTGCCAAAAGTGACCTGCAAAGTGTAGTCCAATCTCTTAATCCATCAACAGTTGTCACGGTCATGGTCGGCCAAGGAACTTGGCAGATGACTAATGATCACATGACAATGAATAATAGAATTCACTTAAAGGGGTCAAATCCTACTTGTATTACAAATTGGCAAACTTGTCAAATTAATACGAATCCAATTACTCCAGTCTATGAGCCATTAATCAGAACCGGGGTTGCTCATACAAATGGAATGGAGAATCACTGGGTTCCGTTTGTTGTGCCGGCTGTTGAAAATCGTTCAGATGGTGATGAAGTTTCAAAAACAATTATCGTTCCTGCTCCATATTGCCGGGGGATATATGTTGCTGGAACAGGCCGCCAGACAACGATTGATTCTATTACCGTCCAGGGGGCATATGTAACAAATTGGCCCGGTTTTTATGGGTTTGGAATATACGCAACAACCAATACAATTATCACGAATTGCATTGTTAAAAATAACAGCATGCCTAATTATGTAGATGACAATTCCTACATTAAAAATCAGGGCGCGGGGGTCTATAGAGGGAGAATTTTTAACAGCATCATCACCTCGAATAAAATCAGCGGCCGAGAATCTTATAGTGCTGGCTGCCATAATTCATATGTCAAGGATTCAATTCTTTCTCATAATTACGTCGAACATCCTAATTACGGATATGGTGGGGGGATGTGTTATGGGGATATTGAAACCTCGTTGGTTTATTCGAATCGATCTGATTCATATGCTGGTGGTCTTTCTCAAGCAACTGCTTCAAATTGTTTGATATTAAGAAACAGCGCCAAAGCTGGCGGGGGAGCAGCATATAGTGACATTTTTGATTCAGTCATTATGGCAAATACTGCCTCTTCAAATGGAACGGCATTATTCTTCAGTACTGGCAGAAAAGTTACTTCTGGGTGTGTTGTTGATAATTTAGAAAATGGTTCCAACATTAATATGATTGGCGGTAGAGACAAAGCACATGGGGGGGAGCTTTTTAATTCTATATCTACGAATTTAGTTCATAAAGGCGCATTTAATATTGGCCGTGTGTCGAATTGTTTGTTTATGTCTGATGTATCCTATACATCGGACATAATTAACTATACTGCCAAAGGTGGGGTAGTTGATCGTTGTGTTTTTGCCAATAATTTGCGCGTCTGTTATTTGGTTACGGGAGGTACTAATATAACAGTTATTAGATCGCGGTTTAATAACAATACTGATAATTGGAGTGGTGCTAATGGTGTTATTAGGGCCAATTTATTTGATAGTATTATTGAAAATTGTGTTTTTAACAATTCCCTAATCGACAATCACTCTATGTATGCTAATCGAGTAATTATTCGGAATAATACTTTTTATTATTACTTTAAACATTCCGGCTTGTTATGGTTTAGGACCTCTTCCCTAGATCCCGGTTCACCACTTTATTCATTTTGCAATTCTTATATCTATAACAATACTTTAATTGGGGATACTTTAATTGGGGCTAAGCTTCAAATTATTTCTAGATATTATGACGCGGACCATTCTTCTAAGACCAACAAAGTTCTTATTGCAAACAATACCATTTGCAATAATCACTTAGTAAATTCCACCAATGCTTTAGTTTTTGTTAGTGATGAAATATCTAATTTCACCCTTGCCAATAATATCTTCTTTGGCAATACAAACTCGGTTACTGGAAAATCTTCACCGCTTGTCTATGTAGCAAATCCCAACCCCACAATACGTATTGTCAATAATTTCACAAATGACCCCCATTTTCTGACAGGAACATTTATTCCACAATCGATTCTTGCAGATTTTGGTGGGCCAAGAAATCTTGGTGAAACAAATGATTTATCAATAATTGGCTCGGTTGATGCACTGGGTCGTCCTAGAGTAAATGCCAGATTAGGCAACATTCCAGACGCCGGCGCAATCGAGTATTATCCCCCACAATATAGACGAGAACGATTTAGAATTATGATTAACCGTAGGAGCAAATAATTAACAATATGACAACTAACTTTTCTAATCATCTAAAAACAAAATTTCGTATATTTTTCTTGCTTGTATTTTCAAGCATCTTGGTTGGTGCATGGTCACCTATATCTGCTTTTGCCCAAGACCCCACACCTGATCCTGTCGAACAGATTGTGGAAGACATTGAAGTTTGGATAAATGGCAATAACCAAGTAATACCTAAACCGACATTCATAGGAAATACCTATAGTCCAACGGAAGCCCAGTTGGCCAATTATGGAATAAAAAAGGTATTGGCGCCGGGCGTTGATCAAAAATACTGGGTATGGTCAGATGAAGCAGGCAGATTTTTGGAAATGTCTGATCAAGAAAAAGCTGCTATTGACCAAGCTGAATTAGAGGCAGAAATGCAAATTCAGCAGGCCAGATTTATGGAAATCGCTCCAATTGCTACTGTTTTCCGTTGGGTGCTTCACCAGCATTTTGGTGAAAACGCTGAAACTGATCACAACATCACCGAGGAAGCGGTTACCCAGTATTTCATTCAAAGAAGAATAACAGGAACGTCTTCTCCAACAGATGCTTCTGATGCAATTCTTCTTCAAAAAGGATTTGATGCTATCAAAACATTCACTGGTGATGGTACTTCCTGGAGTTTTCCTTGGGATCAACTTCCTTAAGATAAATAATAATAAGGAAAGAGAGAGAGAGAGAGAGAGAGAGAGAGATTAGATGATGATAAAGAAGATTAATATCAAGATACTATTTTCTAGTTTTGGTAAACGATTTGTCAAGGGCTGGCATCAACTGATTCGATTATTTACGGGAAAATCTACTCCAACTGAAACTGTAACCCTGATTATCGAAGGAATTGCAGATGGGGTTCATGACTATTATCGAACAGAATTCGATGAAGATATTTCTCGATATGATGCAGTTATGCAAGCATCTAAAGATCTCCAAGAATTCTTTGACAAGTTAGTCAAAGATAAAGACGAAAAAGAACAACTTACACAACCAGACACTGTTGATAATACAGAACAGCCAGCTCCATCTAAACCTGACCAACCAGTCCAAGATACGTCTGTTGATGGTGTAGACTTTAAGCTTCTTAACTGGAAATATGGTGGAGAAAATGGCTCTAATGCTAAATTATCTACTGTTCGAATAAAAGATCTTCGTTATTCTAAAGGCTCTCTATATTATTCTTGGAATCCAGGTCTTAGTGAATGGGGGATTGCCCACACAGATGCGGCTGCAATTTGCGCGGTATTTTGCCAAAAAGCAGATGGAAGTTGGGTTGGTGGGAAATTTGACTGGGTATCAACTTCTAGAACAAATCGCAGCCTAAAACATTGTATTCAAGGATATAAGGGTTGGCGAGTTGATGATCTTCCTAATCCCTGTAAAGTTGTTTTTGTTGTAACAACTCCTAATATGAAACTTCGGTCAAATGTTGCAGGACCCGTAGAATGGGCGCGATAATCTGTCCAATTAGTATTCTATGGATTATTGGATTCGCAATATCTGTAGTCACTATTTGTCGGTGGATTAAATTTGGCCGAGTTTCTGGATATACTGGTTGTGTATTGTTATATTGCACCCTAATTTGGCCCTTATTGCTTATTGGTTGGTTTATCTTAGCAATTAAAGATAAGATTTGGCCCCAACACTTTTCCCGAGGAGATCGATCTGCTATTCGTGCAGGATGGTCAGATTTAAGTCGAGAAGAATATAATGCGGCCCGAAGAGCGATGGCCAAGTATTTCAAGGAACACCCTGCCTGTGAATTGACAGGACATTCTGTTAAAAAAGATTTAGCTGTTCATCATATCATTCCTATTTGGGCAAATCCAAGTCTTGCGGCAGATCCAAGGAATTTTATCACCTTGGCTTCTAAAGTTAATATCCATTTGTTATTTGGCCATGATGGAAATTACGCGACAAAGTATACGCCTAATATCAAAGAAGTTTCAGAGAATGTTAGAATGACATTGAGTGAATTGGCCGTCTCTCATCGCCGGCCGTAAAATATCTTTAAATATTAAATAGTAGAGAGAGAAAAGATAAGAAAATAGAAAAAATGCTGGAAAAAGTTTGGTTTAATCCTTAATATGTTAGAGATGGATAGATAAAGATTTTAGCGTTGTCGGTGGTCCCTTCTCCTACCAGCCGGATAACCTATCTTAATTGTCCTTTTCTGGATTTTAACCAAAGACGAATTCCTAGTTTTTTCTTGACTGTCTTTTCTCTCTCGTTTTTTTCTTTCTCTCTTCCTTTCTCTTTCTTTATCAAAAGTGGTATAATCTATCTATGAAAGTTGTGATTTTTGCTGGTGGATTAGGGACGAGAATTTCAGCTGATACTTCAGATCGGCCTAAACCAATGATAGAAGTTGGCGGCAAGCCAATTCTTTGGCACATTATGAAATACTATTCCCTGGCCGGCCATAATGAATTCATTATTCTTGGTGGTTGGAAGTGCAATGCAATCAAGGAATACTTTCTAAATTATAGGAATACCATTTCTGATTTTACTATAAATCTTGTCGATAATTCTATCACATATCTCCGACAAGATGGCCCACCAACAGAACCTTGGAAAATTACAATTCTAGATACTGGAGTAAGAACTGGGACAGCTGGGCGGTTATTGGCCGCAGAAAATCTTTTGAAGCAAACCTTTCTTCTTACTTATGGTGATGGTGTTGGTGATATTGATTTGCCGGCCTTGATTGAGCATGCATCTAAATCAGGGAAAACTTTGACATTAAGCACCACCCACGCAAAGACCCAATTTGGAACAGTTGTTGTAGATGATAATTCAAATGTGGTTTCATTCAAAGAAAAGCGGACAAATATCGGGTCAATCAATATTGGGTTTATGGTTGTAAAACCATCGATTTTCAAGTACATCGACAAGAATGCAGATATTGAATCAATGCTAGAAGTTGATGTATTTCCAAAATTAGTTGATGCTAATGATTGCAATGCGTATTATCATTCGGGATTTTGGAAGTGTGTAGATACTTTTAAGGACAAGCGGGAATTAGATGATTGGTTTGAGAAGAACAAACCTGCTTGGTGATAGCCAATTAAATAAGGAGAGGAAAGATATGTCAATTACACCATCAACAATGTTGGCATTGAATAAAATCACTGATGATAACATCAAAGCATTTAGTGATGATCCCCAAGTTCAAGAACTGGCCAAAACGGCCGTTATGTATTTTTCAATTAAAACTAGTGGTGAAATATCCGGATTGCCTTCACCTGGATGTTTTGGGTATAGTCCAAAACAAATTCCACCGATTCAAATTTATTGTCTCAGTCGACTAGATCCTAAAACCGGGGAAATTCCTGAAACCTCGGTTTCGAATTTGCGGTTATGGTCTTCAGTTGCATTTCATTATTATGGTCTTATCCAAGTTAATTTAGTGACATTGCATACTCAAGTTGACAAATTCAAAAAGCATTACCCGGAAGTACAAGGGCAATTTGAATATGCCCCTCACCATATTTATGATTATCGGCCACCGGATAAATCTATTTGTAATGGCTGTCATAATCCGATGGGCAATATCCGGAATTCTATTATCAGACATGCCACAAAAGCTACTGCAACAGCGATTCCATTTTTCCATCGAGACAATTGGATCGTTATGGTTGATGATGATATGTATCTGAATCGAGTCACCAAAGTTGACTTTAACCAAGATAATATCGTCCAAGAAATTAAACAATGTACAACTGCTGATGAATTGATTATTGCATTGTTGATTTGGTACTATCTTACATTTAGTATAGAGATTAATGTCCGTCCGGTTGGAATTTCGGGGTTTGCAACTTACCAATCTTTATGTAAACCAGTTATTGATCACGGGTCTACACCTTATAGCTTAAAATCCATCAAAGATGATATTATGAAAAACTCGACTGTATATGGAAAAATTCGAGTTGATAATACTCGATTGACCAATATGGTTCTATTAAACATTTCTAAGATGTTTAGTAATGGGATTCGATATGAAACCGAGTGGGATTTATGGGAAGACCTAGATATAAATCTTCAATTTGCGATTAACGGCCTGCATAACATTGGTATTATTTGGCCAATTAGTATGGGGGAAACTAGAAAAATGGCCGGAAAGGATGCTGTTGTTGAATACAATATCGGGAAAATAAATAATCTCGCTATTGGTATGTATGAAAAATGGGGGAATCTTGTTAAGTTCAGGGTGATGGATTTTGGTGATGGCCAGAAGGCAGTCAATACTAAACTCCCGGATTTTAACGGGCTTGTCAATAATAGTGGGGAGTATCAGAAAAAACCTTGGGTTCCTTACTATAATGATTCATTATTGCATTATGCAAGACTTCTCCGAGAAAACCCTGGGTTAACCTTGAAATTCATTAATGATTGGAAGCTAGATTAATCAGTAGAATAATTTATGAACATTATCATTTTAGAAGGAGCAGATAAGTCTGGTAAGACGACTCTGGCAAAAAAACTCTTAAAGGAGTTTCCAACATACAAGTATTATCATTTCACAACTTGCAGCAAACCAAGTTTCAGTGAAACTGATATTCCTTTGCCACCAGGAATTCCAGTTTTTTCAACCTTTCTAAAGTTTTTTAATGATCATATTCTGTCTAATTACCAACCTTGGCCAGATCGATCGAATTGCCCAAGAGGATTTATTTTAGATCGATCACTTTTCTCGGATATTGTGTATGGTGAGTATTATCGTGGCAAGGATGATGCAATTCGTGTCAGTCCACCAGAACGAGAATACTTTACTTTATTGTTAGAAGCGTTAGGAGCTAAAATCATTTTCTGTAATCCTTCCCATAATGCAACTGAACATTCAATGAAGGAACTTGCCAAAGAAAACGAGGGTGTTATCACAGATTTGGCTAAATACACAGCAATTCGAGAGAAATATAACGAGTTGTTTGCCGATCTGAAAACCAACACTAATCTCAACATCATTGATTTTGACTATACTAAATACGATCAAGATGATTATCATGATTTGATTTGCTATAAATTAGCACATTATTTTAGTTGTGTTACTTGGCGTATTAATGGTGCCGATCCATCTGATAAAGTTGCAAAATATGCTAGGTCTCGTCCTTTATCTGAGATGTTGACATATTATGGGTTTCATCCATTTGTTTTAGGCCCTATTGATAAATTAGGCGATCCTGATTTTGAATTTGATAGAATTATCAAGCTAAAATATAAAGCAACTAAATCCAGTCAGCCATTAGATGGATGGGCTGGAGAAGATGGCCAGTCGGATATATCTAACGAAACAATAATCACTTATTATGATTACTTGTTATTGCTAGCAAAACTTGGCCAACAGAATCCTAAAGAATGTCCGCTATTAGGAAATAAAACCCTTGTTATCAAAGACAATATCTACGACCATTTTGAATATAGCGTATTGTCTATAATAGAAGCAGAAAACTCGCCAATCGGTAATATCTTTAAATCTAAATTGGCAAAAGCGATTCGTCTATAAACCGGGTTAATTTTGCTGCACCCATTTCTTGGCAGCTCTAACCGTTTTATTGCTAAAGAAATCCTCGGTGATGATAATAAACTCTGCACCCTGTCTTCTGGCCATTGCTTTCGCAGCACTCCATTTGGCAGAATTTGTCATATAAAGCTTTGTATTCTCTAAAGCCCGGTTGATATTCTTATATGACTTCCCAGGTTTCTTTGCCTCTCCTTTATACTTTGCCTCAATCCAGTACTTAAATACCCGGCCTTTATTGTCTTTAATTTCTGCCACAAAATCAATGAAATACTTTCTATTTCGTTTTGCTGTTGGATCAAAATATCCAATTGCAAATGGTTCGTAAGACCAACTTACTACATTCGGATTCATATCCAAATATAGCATCAACTTTGCCTCTAGCTTTGACTTAAAGATAGGCAATTGTTTGCCAGTATATTTGGATGGATTATTTAGCTTATACCTTCCGGCCATACTTTTGTATTTGCTTTTGGTAGGTGGTATCATGGTTGGGTTTCTCCTGGATTTTTACATGGACTTGAAACTGAAACAGCCGAGATTGTAGTAGGTTCTTCACCAGAACCAATCACTCCATCAATGATCCAATCTAGGCAATCATATTCTGGATCTGGGATGTGGCCATTGTCGAAATGATAGAAGTAATCGTCAAAATCATATTCTTGGTATTTGCCTTGTTCTGCTTTGATAAATGGATCATATCTAGGAACGGCATGCATATCCATATGAATGCTTTGGATAANAGGAATAAACCCATCATATAAATCTTCGGCCGTGCCAGTAATAACTGCCGTAACCTCTTGTTCGGTATCAGGATCTGTTAGGCTTGTTACAGCTGTGGTTGGTGTGCTTTCCCAACGAGTTCCTACAGCAACCTGTCTTGATCCACCGAAGATATATGTCTTAAAATAAAATGTACAATCTGCAATATAGAAAAATTGATCCTTCGAATTTATGTCACTAATCGATTCTCCGATATTGTCAGCCATTATGATTTGGCTAGTATATCGCAAATTCGTGTATTTAGGATGGTTGGTTGTAACAAAAAGATCGGCATTGAAAAATGGGACAAAGTTAGATAGAATCATATCAATATCAGATTGATGCCGAGATATGATCGAGACTTTAAAGGTGATTGTTACAGGATTTGGTGTATATAGGTCGTAGTTGATATTGTTATTGATCGAGAATCTTATTTCATTATGAAGATTGGTCAATCTGCTAGGATCTCTTGTTAAGCCTGATCTAGAAATAGCAATCAAAGGGGTAGTGAAATGGGCAGGTCCTTGAGCATTCTCAAAACTTTTCAAGACCTTAGATCGTGAAGCATTGACTGCATGAACTTTAGTAGAAATATCTTTGCCATCTTTATCTTTGCGATTTATGACGATATTTCGGAATAACCTAGCAAAATTTAGGGTTGCTATTGCTAGTTCTGCATTGTAGCTTCGTATTCGCATATTTATACTATTTACATAATTCTTAAGTCAAGAAAGATGCCAAATCTTTAGTTTGGCATATGACAATTGACATCAAAATATACTTATTATTGTGTAAGAAAACTTTTTGAAAAGATGTAAATATATTTTATAGTGAATGATAGACGGTCAATTTGTTCCGAGGATAAACGGCGAAAAATCCGCGAATCTAAGAAAAAAACTTTACACAAGCGGGCTAATCAAGTTGTCCGTTGTTTTGAATTAAAGATAAAAACTAAAAGACTGTCAAAAATTCAAAAAGAGCAACTAGCAAAGATATTCTTAGAAGCAAAGCGATTCTATAATCATGTCTTAAACATTAAACGATCTGAAGATATTCCTCTAAGACTAATCAATCCAACACATATTAAATCAGTTAAACACTTTGATAAAAATAAAGATGAATTAGAAAGTCAACTTACTGTACTATCTAGTCAACAAAAACAGGCTATTATTGCTAGAATGATCTCAAATGAAAAGGCCATTCATAGTTTAATAAAAGGTGGATATCAAAAATTTGGGGCTCTCAGATTCAAGTCAGAAGTAAATTGTATTCCACTAAAACAATATGGAAACGCTTACAAATTCAAGGATGACCATAAAGTAAAAATCCAAGGCATATCAAAATGTCTTTTTATTTATGGCACAGAGCAATTTTGGAAATATAATTGTGATTATGCAAATGCAAACCTGCTTAGAAAGCCTGATGGATATTACGTAAAAGTAACTTGTTATATAGATAAATCAAAAATCAATTTGCCAAAGTCTAATGGCCAAGAACTTGGAATAGATTTTGGCTGTAAAAATAATTTGACATTCTCCGATGGAACAAAATTGAATTGTCAGATTGAAGAAAGTGATCGATTAAAAAAGCTTCAGACAAAGCTTAATAGACGGCAAAAAACTCGATCAAACAATCGAAACAAGACAATTAATAAAATCCGAAGAGAATACCAAAAAGCAACAAATAAAAAACACGAATTCGCAAATCAACTACACCATAAGTTAAAACTATATGACTTAATTGTCATTCAAGATGAACAATTGTCAAATTGGCAAAAAACTTATCGTAATGGAAAGAAGATTCAACATTCTTGTCTTGGACTAATTAAATCAAAACTAATTAGCAGTCCAAATGTAGTTGTTCTTGATAGATTCATTCCTACGACCAAGTTTTGCTCAAATTGTGGTAAAATTGAAAATGGTCTGAAACTGTCAGATAGAGAATTCACTTGTAGTGAATGTGGAATTATTGATGATAGAGACATTCATGCAGCTAAAAATATGTTGAATATATTCCATCTTGTTGCTAATCATCTTAATGAGCAAAAGCTCCTACCCTCGGAACGAGGGAAAGTTAAGTTTGCAGAGTTCAAGACCGCTATTGACGGAAAAGTTTTTCCAGATGTAAGTCAGAACGACGAAGCAAGAAGATACCAAGTCTTTAGCTTGGTATAGAGTTCACCTCCCGTAAAGATAGTCACCTAGAGTGATAAATATAGAATATCATGACATCAAAGTTAACGATTTTCATTTCATTAAATGCCCAGAAAACCGGGGTATTGATTACCTTGCCAAAAAGGACAGATGGTTTTCTGAATTCTGTCACAGGGGCAATT
>JGI24712J26585_10000656_pt1 | contig 29447 bp, 31 predicted proteins | sample BioPla3DNA2_FD_26585 | JGI IMG/M metagenome (IMG submission 26585)
CTAAGTATTTAGTTAAACCTTATAGTGAAGAAAAACTTTCCAAATTAATTAAATATTTAAACAAGAATAAAACAAAATATTATATTATTGGTAACGGTTCTGGTTTAATAATTGATGATAACTTTTTTAATGGAGTAATTATTAAACTTGATTATTTTAAAGATATTAAGTATCAAGATAATTTAGTAACTGTAGGATCTGGAGTAATACTTTCTAATTTTGTTAATGATAATTTTAAATATGGCTATACAAACTTAGCTTTCTTAAGTATGATTCCTGGAACGATAGGAGGAGCTGTAGTAGTTAATGCAGGTTGTTATGGTGATGAGATAATAAATTATGTAAAGAAGGTTAAAGTGCTTGATAAAGCAGGAAATATTAAGATTCTAGATAAAAATGAAATATCTTATGGTTATAGATACACAACATTAAAAGATAAATATATCGTTTTAGAAACAACTTTTATTTTAAAAAAAGGAGATGTTTTAAAAACAAAAGAATGGTTAAAAGAGCAAAACAATAAACGAATTAATGCTCAGCCTCTTGATAAATTTAGTGTAGGAAGTATTTTTAGAAATCCTGAAGAACATCCTGCATGGGTTCTAATAGATAAAATCGGTATGAGAGGAAAAACTGTAGGAGGAGCATTAGTATCTTCTAAACACGCCAACTTTATTGTCAATGAAAAAGATGCTTCCTTTAAAGATGTTATTGAGTTAATTAATATAATTAAAAAGAAAGTCAAGGATAAGTATGAAATATCTTTAGTGGTTGAACCTACCATATTAAGATGGGATGAGCTATGAATAAAAAAAGACGTAAAAAAAGAAAATTTAGATTTAAAGCATTATTCACTTTGTTATTAATTATATATATATTTACTGCTTTAATTTTATATTTATTTAAAATGCCTATAAAAAGTATTACAATAAAAGGAAATAATTTACTTACTGAAAATGATATTATAATGGCATCTAAAATAGATAGTAAATCTTCTTTTATTAAGACCACTGGTTATTCAATAAAAAAGAAAATTAAATCATTAGATTTAATTGATACTGTAAAAATAAGTAAAAAGTTATTTGGTAAAGTAATAATTGATGTAACAGAATATCGAATATTGTTTTTTAATAATAATACTAATAAAACGGTATTATCTTCAGGAAAAGAAATAAAGGGTTTGGAACAATATGTTGGTTATCCAATTTTAATTAATGATGTTCCAAAAGAAAGTTATAAGAACCTTATTAAAGGTTTATGTGATGTTGATGATGATGTTTTAAAGATGATTAGTGAGATCGAATATAGTCCAAATATTTATAATGAGCTAGTTGTCGATGATGAAAGATTTATATTAAAAACCAATGATGGTAATAAAATCGTTATTAATAATGTTAATATGTATAAATTAAATAAATATAAACAAATATATTTCGGATTATCAGAAAAGGGTATTTTATATTTAGATAGTACCGACGATAATTTTATTTTTGAAAAGTATAATTAAAGGTTAAAAATGAATATTAATTATAATAATATAATGAAAAAGACTATAGATCAATTGAATGGAAAAAAGATATAATTTACTTTTGCATTCTTGTTGTGCTCCTTGTTCAACAGAGGTAATAGCAAGATTAACAAAGTATTTTAATATTACTGTTTTTTATTATAATCCTAATATAGAACCTAAAGAAGAATATTTTAAAAGGAAAAAGGAACAAATTAGATTTATTGAAGAATACAGTGCTATTAATAAATTAGATTTCTTAGATTGTGATTATGATAATAATGAGTATGAAAAAAGTGTTAAAGGTTTTGAACATGAAAAAGAAGGAGGCAAAAGGTGTCATATATGTTATGGATTAAGACTTGAAAAAACAGCTATAGTTGGAAAAGAAAAAGCTTTTGATTATTTTACTACAACTTTAACTGTGAGTCCTTATAAAGATTCTAATTTAATTAATAAAATTGGTAAAGAATTAGAGAACAAGTATAATATTAAATATTTGAATAGTGATTTTAAAAAAGAAGATGGTTATAAAAAGTCAATAGAGTATTCTAAAAAATATAATTTGTATAGACAAGATTATTGTGGTTGTCAATATAGTAAAAATAAAGATATAAAAGAATAATTAATATAAAAGCTTTGATTATAAAAAAAGTTTGTATAAAGGAGATATTTAATTGAGAACAAGATTTTTTGAAGTAGCTAAAGGTTTTGAAGATAAAAATATTAATCTTCCAAGAAGAACAACAAAACATGCTGCAGGCTATGACCTTGAGGCCGCTGAAGATGTTATTATTAAACCATTTCATAAAGTAGGAAAGCCAACCCTTGTACCAACAGGAATAAAAGTGTTTTTACAAGAAGATGAACTACTACTTTTATGTAATCGTAGTAGCAATCCAACGAAAAGAGGCTTAGTTATGATTAATGGTATTGGTATTATTGATGCCGACTATTATGGTAATCCAACTAATGATGGCGCTATGAGTTATAATTTTATTAATATTAAAGATGAAGATATTCTAATAAAAAAAGGAGAACGTATAGGCCAGGCGATTTTTCAAAAATATTTGATAACAGATGATGATAATGCTGAAGGAGAACGTCTAGGTGGCTTTGGATCTACAGACAAATAAAAATATTAGCAATTCTAATATTTTTTTTGTTCTTGAACGCTTTTTGTTTCTAGGGCAACTAAGTAAGTGGTCCATATAGCTAATAGTACTTTTCTTTTGTTATTAAACAAATCAAACATATCACTATTATTAGTATCTTTCATATTAATATGGTTCGGTTCTTTTTTGGCTATCATATTATACATATAATCGTGACATCCAAGAGGATAAACATAAACTAAAAATTTACTTAAATCACTTTGCTTTGGAAGTTTCTCAAAAGGAAGGTTTTTCAAAGAAAATAAATATCTTCTGAAAGATAACCATTTATAATATATATCGGTATATTTTTTAGATCTTCTAGGAATAAAAGAACAAATAATAATTGCAATAAAACTTGGTAATAACCATAATACTTTATGGCTAAAGTTGTAATAAAAAGCAATAAATATAACACCAATAAGAAGATATATAAAACTAAAAAGAATTTCTCTTTTATTTTTATCAAAAATGTTTTTTAAAGTTAAATCATGAAGCGCTTTATCATGCCATATATAATAATGGGTTGTTAACTTTTGACATTTTGTTTTGTCCGATTTTATTTTATTTAAACTATTAATTGATATAACATTATCTTTTCCAAGAATTTTAACAATTTCATCTCGTAGAGTTATTTCTTTTTCTGTTAATTTGTCTTTTAAATTGTTATCATTAACAGCAATCGTTATATCTTCTTTTTTGCTACCAAGTTCTAATCCTTTATTTATTAACAGTCCTTTTTTATTTATAATACTTAAAATTGTAGCTAAAATGCTTTTAACAGAAATCTTTTTTGTAAAAAGAAATTCTACTTCTTCGGGAGTAGCTTCTTCTGGAATATCCTTCAAAAGAGGTTCTTTTAACTCTTTTCTATATTCTGAAAAATATATTACAAACCAATATATAATAATAACACTATTAATAGCACAAAATAAACTAAACATGCAACAAAATAAGTTATCATCATTTACAAATGTTATAATTTTATCAATTAAGGTAATTGAAAAATTTTGCGCCTTCGTGATTATATTATTTATTTCTTTCATATAATTTAATATCATATATACATCCTTATTATAGAATATATCACAACTTGTTTTCTTTTGCTAGTATTTACTTTTTTATTAATAATTAATATAATAGGGATGTGGTTATATGAAAAAAGTTGTTGTTGGAATGAGCGGTGGAGTAGATAGTGCCGTTGCTGCATATCTATTAATAAAAGAAGGCTATGATGTTATAGCTTTATTTATGCGTAATTGGGATAGTAATATCAATAATGACATTTTAGGTAACCCAAATGATTTTGATGACATATGTCCCCAAGAAAAAGATTATAATGATGCTAAAAAAGTTTGTGAAGATTTAAATATTCCTTTGTATCGAGTAGATTTTATTAAAGAATATTGGGATTATGTTTTCACTTATTTTTTAGAGGAACTTAAAAAAGGAAGAACCCCTAATCCTGATATGTTATGTAATAAATATATTAAATTTGATTTATTTCTTAAAGAAGCAAAAAAATTAGGAGCAGATTTTGTTGCTACAGGTCATTATGCAAAAAGTAAAAATGGAAGATTATTTAAAGCAAAAGATGTTAATAAAGACCAAACTTACTTTTTAGCAGATGTTAATAAGGGAAGTTTTGATAATGTCTTATTTCCTTTAGGAGATTATACTAAAAAAGAAGTTAGAAAGATTGCAAAAGAAGCTAAGATAACTGTATCTGATAAAAAAGATTCTACCGGTATTTGCTTTATTGGAGAAAGAAATTATCAAGAATTTATTAAAAATTATTTAAAACCAAATCCTGGTGATATAGTAGATGTAGAAACTAAAAAAGTTATTGGTAAACATAATGGTTTAATGAATTATACAATAGGTCAAAGAAGAAATGTAGGTCTATCAGGTAATAAGGAAAGACATTATGTTTGTGGTAAGGACATCAGTAAAAATATTTTATATATTGCTTATGGTGATTCTAAGTATTTATATTCAGATAGTTGTATAATAGATAATGTTAATTTGTTAACTGATGATAAATATCAAGATTTAACTGCTAAATTTAGACATCAAGGTAAAGAATATCCTGTCCAAATAGAATATTTAGATAATAATAAAATAAAAGTTAATTATGAAAATGTTAAAAGTGTTACCCCAGGTCAAGCATGTGTCTTATATTATAAAGATGAATGTATAGGCTGTGGTTTTATAGATAGTGTATCAAAAGATGGTAATAATCTTTGGTATTTAAGATAATTACTATTTTCTGTCCTTGTAGCTCAGCTGGATAGAGCATCCCCCTCCTAAGGGGAAGGTCGAAGGTTCAAATCCTTTCAAGGACGCCATGTGAGTATAAATGTCTTATAATTTAAGACATTTTTATTTGGTATAAATGTGGTATCGCTTTATGGGGTTCTTATAATAAGAAATAAATCATTAAAATAAGTAGCCAATTCATATTAATATTAAAGATGCTTATGCAAAGCAATATGTATTGATAAAAAAAGAATGGGGTTGATATATAAATAAAATAAAAAACCAAATATCTCAAAAGAGTGTGTTATAATATTTCCGAGGCGGAGGATTGATATGATGGATGATTTTGTTTATATTGATTTTGATGGGGTTATACTTGATTCTGAGGAAAGAATGTTAGAAAGAAAATATAATGCTGGTTTTCATAATCATAAAGATGAAAAAAGAATTTGATGATTATTTTGATTATACTAATATTCACCAAGAAGAATGGGATTATATAATAAGAGAAGCTAGTTCAATAAATAATTCAGTTGAAATAATTAGAGAGCTTGAATCCTTAAAAAAGAAAATTGCTATCTTAACTAAAATACATACTTTAAATGAGATGAAAGTTAAAATAGAATATTTAAGAGAACATAGAAAAATTTATTGCCCCGTAATTTTTGTTCCACCAGGTATAAAAAAACATAACGTTGTTATACCAAATGGACAAATTTTAATTGACGATTTGAAGAAAAATGTTAGATTATGGAATGAAAATGGTGGAAATGGATTACTTTTTGATAAAAACCTTTCAAATGATACAGATGGAAAGGTTAAAAGTTTAGAATTTTTGTTAAGGAGGTGACTAAAATATGAAAAATGAACTATATTATAATTTTAAAAAATCACTTGAACAAAAGTATAATGCCGTTTGTTTTGATATTAATGGGACCTTAACAGAAGAAAAATCAAAAAAAATAGATAACAGGGCCATTAAATTAATTATTGAGCTTTTAAAGAGAAAAGTGCCAGTGGTTTTTATAACAGGGCGTGGCGAAACAGGACTAAACGATTTTAAAAATGATATATATGATTTTATTGCTAATTCAATTGGGATAACAGATAATGATATTAAAAGAATTCATGTATTAACAAATGATGGGGCACGACTTTTTTATAGTAATGGTGCTTCATACGAAGAATTTCTATCTCAAGATACTTATATAACTACAAAAGATGAATTAAATCAATTAATGAAAATAAATGCTACAATTAAAAATATTAATAGCAATTATTTTGATATAACATATTCAAAAGATTTAAAAACTAACACTATTATTAATATTAGACTAGTTTTTAAAATTAAAAATGCCAATATTATCAAAGAAGTAAATGATGCTCTTGAAAAAATAATTTCTGCTAATAAGCTTGCAGGAATTTATTTAACTAGGGGAATATATAAAGATAATACTATCATTCAAATAGGTACAACTACTAAGGATAAGGCCATTGAAAGGGTTGAAAAAATAATAGGTGTTCCTAAAAATTCGATGATGAGAGTTGGAGATTGCGGAGACATTCATGGAAACGACTATTTAATGTTAAACTGTCAACAAGGTTATAGTGTTGATAAAACTAGCGGCTCAGTAGATTCTTGTTTCCCAATATTTGATGAAAATGGGAACATTTTAAAAGGTGTTGTTGCAACAATCGAGCTAATAAATAATTCTAAAATTTTGCCGACTGTTTGTTTAGAAAAAGCTGATATATTAAGTTATAAATTGAATTTTGCAATTGCCGAAAAAAAGATTGTATTAGGAAGGAAAAAATTATTAAAAAAATATAATGAAATAATAAATAAGAATTTCGAAACCGATGATGGAATAGATGGTTTGTTTGATAAATCAAGCGGAAGTATATTGATACCTATGTATGAATGGGAACTTATATCAAATAATTCTCTAAAAGAATTTTGGAATTCACAAGCAGATGGTAATTTAATTTATTTGTTAAGAGATGATAATAATTATCTTCTTAGGGGGTCGTCTACATATTATTACTTTCTAGCAAATAGAATAAGTTTAAATGGCAGAGATATAACAACAAAAAATAATGTGTTAGAATGGCATCGTAATTACATTCGGTTTTTAAATGATGCTGAGCAGGCTATATTAAATACTAAGGAAATAAATTCTTTAATTAACAAAAAATTGTTGCTCGGAATTTTAGATAATTGTAGGAATGTATTATTAGTTATAATGAATCATAAACTTGTTTCAAATAATGTAAACGATAATATTTTATTAGATATTTCTTCAAAAGAAAATAAAGATTTTAATGATATATATAATATCTTATTTGAAATAGAAGATATAATGAGTAAAATATGTTTTGAAGAAAAGGTTTTAATAAATAAAGATCTAGTGTGTAATTTAGTACGCAAGTCAAAAGAATTAATTAATGATAATTTTATGATAGAACAATTAAGCAATGAAAAAAAGGATTATTCAAAAGACTATAGAGCATATCGTGAAATAGATAATTTTGGTGAAAATTATACGGCAGTATCTTTATATAAAGAAAAAAGAGGTAATACTAATGATTATATTAACGCATGTGGTTTAAGCTATGGTGGAATCGAATTGCCAATAATTGCAAAGATAGTTGATAAAAATACAATTGAAAGCCTTTTACTTCTTAAATTCAATAAAGAAGTTTCTGGATATTCAAATAAACAACTTATAGATTTAAGAAAATTTAATATTAATGAATATGGCGGACTAATTAATTCTAATGTATTTAGGCATTCTAATGTAGACCTTTTTGATGATAACGTTTTAACTGGGAAAACATTACAATTGGCAATTAATTCCTTATATGATAGTGATATAGATGTTAATAATATATGTATCGTTAGATATCCGGGAATTAATCGAATTGACCAAATGTTTTTAGATAATATCGCAGCTGTTGATTTTCATTTATTCTTTGATTATATTTATGGATTATGCTATAGCAGTCCTTATAGTTGGAAAGATAATGAATGGAAAAATAAAGACGGTAAGATTGATTATAAAGACAGTATAGGAGTATTTGATATAAATAGGAAAAAGATTATTGAGTGTTTAATAAAAAATCATGATTATAATGACAATAGTGAAGTAGGAGAATATAAAAGGAGATTATTAAAATGAAAAATGTTAAGAAAAAAAATACAAAAAAGCTAGCAGATATACTTAAAAACTTGTCAAATGATATTATAATTGCTGGACATAAAAATGCCGACTATGATTCAATGTGTTCATCTTTAGCATTAGCGTATGGTTTAAAAAAAATCAATAAAAATGTAAAAGCATTTATTGAACCTGAAAGTATAAATAAAATTAGTTATTTTGATTTAAATGATTTATTGTGTCAAAAAATTACATCAAAAGATTTTACCTTTATAGCAATAGATTTAAATAGAACTTCAAGATTGCCTGATTCTATTGAAGAATATTATAATAATGCAAATTATAGGATTAATATTGATCATCATAATGGTAACATAACAAATGCTGAATTTATTTTAAGTGATTATAGTGCAAGTTCTACTTGTGAAATAATTTATGACATTATAAAAAAGTTGGATCTTAATTGTGATAAAAAAATATCTGAACTTATTTTTACAGGAATAATAAGTGATACTAATTTATTTTCTAATGCTGCTTCAAGTAAAACATTTTCTATAGTTAGTAAATTATTAAAGAATGATGTTGATGGTGAATTTTTGATAAAGAAATTTTATTTAGAAAAGACAAAAAACGAAATGGATATTATTTCTTATATAAATAATAATTTAATAGTATCTAACTTTCATTATGTAGTTCTAGATATGAAAAAACCACTATTTAATTTAGTCTCTTATTCTGATATTTCAAAAAAATGTATTCCTGCTATTTTAAGTAGAGAAGATATTGATGTTATGATAGTAATAATGGATTTTGGAAATAAAAAGAAGGGTGAGATACGTAGTAAAAACAAATTAGATGCAAGTAAATTAGCAGAATTATTAACTGGTGGTGGGCATACACATGCAGCAGGTTTTTCAAATAGAAAAACAATCGAAGAAATAATTAAAATAGCAAAGGAATATATAGATGGTGATAATGGTGGAAAGTAATTTAAAGGTTATAATCTATGAAAATTATGGAATTGAGCTTGTCGATATTAATATATTGTCTGGTGGATGGATGAATAAAAAATTCATATGTAGAGATTTAGCAAATACCAAATATGTTATAAAAATATTTAGTTCAAGAAAAGTGAGTAAAATGAGTAACAATGAATTTTCTACTGATTATTTGGATAATCAACTTTTAAATAATTTAAGAATAGAAAATGTTATGTATTGCAATAATCTAAATTGTGAGTATATAGAACCCGATAAGAAAAATAGAATATTATTGCCTTATGGTAATGATCGTTTAGCATTAATAGGTTTTTTGAGTGGTCATCATGTTTTAAGAGAAAGTATTAATGATGTTCAATTATATTATCTTGGGCGAGAATGCGCTAAAATGCATTATTTATTTAGAAACGTGGATAAAACTCCTTACAAAGGGGAATATTTAAAAATTCCAACAATTGATAAATTGTTTGAAAGATATGAAGCTAAAGTCAATAAGAAAAATCAAAACACTCCCAAGCTATATTATGAGTTATTAATAAAACACCAAAAAATATTAACATTATTAAGTGAAATAAATATAATCGATGAAATACCTATTTCTATGACTCATGGCGATTTCGCTGCTGATAATATTCTTTTTGAAAAAGATATGCCTAAAATATTGGACTTTGAGTTAGTAAGATTTAATTCGCCATTATTGGATATAGGTAGAATTATAATGTCTTATTGTTATAATAATGATATTCTTAATTATAATAGAATAAAGTCTTTTATGTCAGGCTATAATTGTATTATTGAAATAAAAGATAAGGATGTGTTTTTATCTTTCATAACGGTTTGAGTAAATGAGGTTGATATGTGGATAAAAGAAAGTTATTTTAATAAAGAAATAACAGATAAATCTAAGAGATTTCAAGACGAACTTATATTTTTAACTTTTAATATGCATAATATAATTCAGTGTTATATAGGCAATGAATCGTTGAGCGATTTTTGTAATATTTTTAATGACAAAAGGAGGATATTAAAATGAGAGTAGTAAGCATAGGAGATTTAGTAACAGATTTTTATTATAAAGATGACAAATTATTAGGCGTAAATGGTGGTATGACCTCACAAAATATAATTGCTAATTTAGCAAAAATGGGGTTGAAGACTACGGTGTTTGCTTGTTGTGGTAATGATGACCAGGGAAAAATTGCAATTAAAAGTTTAGAAAAACTTAAAGTTGATATAGATAATATAAAAATTGTTGAAGGTACTAGAACGAGGTGCTTTCATGTATCTTATTATGAAAAAAACGGCAAATTGTTCTTAACTTCTAAAAAAAGATGCCCATTTTGTAATAGTAAAAAATGGTATGATGAAAGCTTATTGGAAACCAATTATGTTCTTGCTAACATTAAAACAGATGATATTTTAGTTTTTGACAATTTAAATATAAAGAACCAAATAATAATTGATAATACTATTAATAAAAAAATAATTGATTTAGGTCAGTATTTTGAGTTAGAAAATATGTCAAATGATGAAATAATAAAAAAGTTAAAGCAAAAATTTGAGATAATTAATTTTAATGAAAGAGTAAGTAATTACCTTTTAAAAAGGTTAAACTTAAAAAACGACATTGACTTATATAAGATCATCAACCCTAATTTAATGACTATCACAAGGGGTGAGGATGGTGCAACATTTATAGCAAATAATAAAGTTCATAATTTCGAGCTTGAATTAAAAGGTGATGTAGTAGATTCTACTGGTGCGGGGGATGCATTTATTTCAAGTGTTATTAAAGATAGTATAAAAAACGATTTTAAATATGATTCACATAAATTAAAAAAGTGGTATTTGAAATCTAACAAACTCACTGCTAAAGTTGTTTCAAAAATAGGCGCAAGAGGACACATAAATTCATTGTTTAAATTAAAAAAAGTAAATGAAACTTGTACGTGTGATAAATTTGATCTTATTGAAAGAAAAAAAATAAAAAGATGTAATATTAATATAAACAATCTAGAAAAGAGAGTTATTAATGCTGTTAATTCCCCAGCATGTAAAAAATTAGAAGAAATCGGTTTTTGTAAAGATACAAACTGTTTATTTATAGGCACAGGAGGATCATATGCTGGTTCAATTTTTTCATCAAAAGTAATAAATGCATTATATGGATGTAATACTTATTCATTATATCCGAGAGATATATTATATAGAAATAATAGTAATATTAATAAAATTATTTTGTTTTCATATTCAGGAACAACTAATGATATTGTTTGCAGCGCTAGAGAGTTTGATAAGAAGGATGTTTATATAATTACAAAAGGCGAACTGCAAAATATAGTATTAAAAACAGATTTTTTGAAGGAAAATATATTAAGTTATAGAACTGCGTCTAATAAAGGAAAAGAGAGAGGATTTCTTTCGTTCGAAGGAGCTGTAGCCCCAGCAGCAATATTTTTAAAATATTATTTAGAGAAAGTAAATTATGATATTGATATTAACGATTTTATAAAAAAATCAATTATGTATTGGGACAGACAAATAGAAGGATTAGTAGATAAAAAAATAATAGAAAAAATAAAAAAGAATAATTTGGTGAATATTTTTAGAGGCGATTATACTGATGCTGCTTGTTACGATTTAGAAAGTAAAATTATTGAATCGGGCATATTTAATTGTATAATTCATGAAAAAAAGAATTTTTCTCATGGAAGATTTATTAATTATGAAAATTTAGGAAATAATTTTTCAATATATTTTAAGCAAAAATCTACTACTAAATATGAAATTGAACTGTTAAAGTATTTAGATAATGATTATATATTAATTGAAAGTAAATATGATGGCATTTTAGCAGAATTTGATTTGCTTATTGCGTCACAATTCATAATATATTATATTGGTAAAGTTTTGGATATTGATGTGTCTAAACCAATATATTCAGATAATGCCATGAAAATTTATTTTTATAAAGGGGGTTTATAAAATAGTTTCATTGTAGGGTAAATTATCAATAAAAGAACAGAAAAAACAGTTTAGAATAGGAATAATGCAAATCCTTTCAAGGACTCTATAAATGACATTAAATGTCTTAAATATAAGACATTTTTATTTGGTATAAAAAAATAAATAATTTAATATTTGTCTTTAATGAATGCTACTAAATCCATAGCACTGTTTTGATTAATCATTTCTTTTTGACTTTCAATCATCTTATTATAAATTTTATTATCATTAATAAGAAGATTAATATAATTAATTATTTCTTCTTTATTATTAGCAACAAAACTTAAATTATGTTTGCTAAAAAACTCTGTATTACTTGTTTCAACTCCTGGAATAGGGAAAACATGAATAAGACCTTTTCTAAAACAAGCTATTTCTGTTGAAGAAAGACCCCCAGGTTTAGAGATAACAATATCGGATGACTTGATTAAATCATTGATGTTTTTAGAAAAGCCTATTATATTTAAATTTTCATTATTATAATTATTTAATTCATTATATAACTTATGATTATTACCACAAACTATAGTAATATATATATTTTTAATATTAAGAAGATCATCAAGTATTTTATTAATACTGCCAAACCCCATACTACCTAAAAGAATTAAAATATTTTTTTTATTTTCATTATTCTTTTTAATTAATTTAGCATTAGTAATAAATTTACTAGATATAGGGATACCAAAAGATAGTAATTTATTTTCATCAATACCTTTAGATATAAATCTTTCTTCTAAACCTTTGGGAATAACATAATAATCTGCTTTTATCTCATCAGTAAAAGGGTGATATTCATAATCAGTTGCCACAAAGATAAAGTTTATATGATGTTTTTTATTTATTTCTGTTAATGCTTGTCCCGGAAATAAATGGGGACATATAACTAAATCATACTTATTTTCATCAATAAATTTATAAAGCTTATTAGCATGTAATTGGTTTGCTAGGTATACTGGTGATTTGATATTCATCTTATCATAAGCTTCTCCCATTTTATACATATATTTAAATAAACCACCTTTTTTACCAAGAGAACCTATATATAATTTATCTGAGAAATCCTTTTTACTTAAATTTACTATTTCAAAATAATTTTTAAAGTCACACTCAATATTATTAAAAAGCAACTCTTCTTTAATATACTTACCACATGAATTATGTCCGCCCCCTGTATTACAGGATAGTATTAATACTTTCATTTTCTTTCCTCATTTCATTTAAACATCTATTTTTCAGATCTTTTATACAATCATTTCTTTTAAGTTCTTTATTTGGATATATTGGGTCTAATATTTCGCATATAATTGCGGGTTTTATTTTATACCATCTTTGTTTATATTTAAATATAACTGGTTGGATAGGAACACCAGCATCTACTGCCATTTTAAATGCTCCTTCTTTAAAGTTTCTAATTTTATCATAATATGGCCATAAAGAACCTTCTGGATACATATGAACAATCTTTCCTTTTTTTAAAGCGTTAATAATCTTATTATAGAAAGTTAGCAATTGTTTAGATTTTTTTGGTATAGGGATGGCATAAAATAATTTTATGATGTGTCTTACAACTGGTATTTTAAAATTGCTTGCTAAAGTAGGAAAATATACTCTCCGAGGAAAATATGAAAGGGCTATAAAAGTACAATCCATTTGATGAATATGATTAGATATGCTTATAAATCCCGTGTTTTTTAAAATCTTATTTTTATTTTTAATTTTGTATCCATAAAATATCTTATTAAAAACGGTTAATATTATGGCAGCAATGAAACCAAAGATATTTGAAAAGCAATTAAAAACAATATTTTCAGATATATATTTGTAATTATCTTTAATTTCAAATTTTAACGGTTCCCAGTTCTTAACAACAACAGCATCTTCAGGTAAATTTTCATAATTATATTTATTTTTAAATTTTCTTTTTAACATAAAACAATTATATCAAAAATATCTTCATTTACCTAGAATAATTATTTGATAGATGTTATAATAATTAACTTGAGCAAAGGGTGGTAACATGTTAGAAATAAAAAATATAACGAAGATATATAAAACAGGAGATTTTGAACAAAAAGCTTTAAATAAAGTAAGTCTCAATTTTAGAGAAAGTGAATTTGCCTCTATTTTAGGTCCCAGTGGTAGTGGTAAAACAACTTTTCTAAATATTATTGGAGGTCTTGATCATTATGATTCAGGAGATTTAATAATTAATGAAGTTAGTACTAAGAATTTTTCTGATCGTGATTGGGACAGCTATCGTAATCATAGAGTAGGATTTGTTTTTCAAAGCTATAATTTAATTGGCCATCAAACAGTTTTAAGAAATGTCGAATTAGCATTAACTTTATCAGGATGTTCTAAAGAAGAAAGAAAGAAAAAAGCCTTAAAGGCATTAAAAGATGTTGGGTTAGAAAAGCATGCAAATAAAAGACCTAATCAACTATCAGGTGGGCAAATGCAAAGAGTTGCAATTGCAAGAGCGCTTGTAAATAATCCCGAAATAATTTTAGCAGATGAACCAACTGGTGCACTTGATTCTGATACAAGTATTCAAATTATGAAAATACTTAAAGAGATATCTAAAGAAAAGCTTGTTATAATGGTTACTCATAATTCAGAACTTGCCGAAGAATATTCAAGTAGAATTATAAATCTAAAAGATGGAAAAATAATAAGTGATTCTAATCCTTATGATGGAAAACTTAATACTAAAGAAGTTGAACAAAAGGTGATTAGTAAAACTAAAATGTCTTTTTTAACTGCGTTATCATTATCATTTAATAATTTAATGACAAAAAAAGGAAGAACAACTTTAGTTTCGGTTGCAGGATCTATTGGTATTATTGGTATTGCTTTAATTATGGCTGTATCAACTGGTTTTCAAAATTATGTTGATTCGATTCAAGAAGATACATTAACGTCTTATCCTTTAACAATTATGCAAGAATCATCTGATATTACAAGTGTATTATTATCGATGCGAAATAAAAGTAGTGGAAAAAAAGAAAAAAATCAAGTGGTAGAGCAACAATATATTACATCAATGCTTTCCAACGTTAGTACAAATGATCTTAAAAGCTTTAAAAAATATATTGAAAAAAATTATCATAAAATAGAAACTGATATTTCAAACATTAAATATTCTTATAGTGTAGATCCTAACATATATACAATAGATGCAACTAAAAAATTAGCTCAAGTAAATCCAAGTAATTTATTTACATCAATGATAGGTTCAAATAGTTTAATGAGTTCATATTCTGGAATGTCCTCGATATATTCACAGATGATTGATGATGTCAGTGATATTGAAGATGATTATGATATGTTAGCTGGTTCATGGCCTAAAAATTATGATGAAATGATAATTGTATTGTCTGAGCCCGATAGTATATCTGATTTATTAGTATATTCTTTAGGACTTCGTGATACTGAAGAACTTACTCAAATGATTACAAGTATTATGGGTGGGGATACTGTTGATATAAATAATAAACCAATGACGATTACATATGAAAAGTTAATGAAAAGTGATTTAAGACTTATAATGCCTTCGGATCGATATAAATATAATCCTAAATATGATGTTTATGAGGATATGCAGGAAGATAAAACTTATATGAGAAAATTATATGATAATGCAACTAAATTAAAAATAGTTGGAATTGTAAGTCCCAAAGAAGGGGTTGCAACAATGGCTTTAAATCCAGGGGTAGCATATACTTCAAAATTAATAGATTATATTATTAATTATTCCAAAGAAACTAACATTGTAAAAAAACAATTGCAAAATAGTGAAATAGATGTTTTTTCTGGAAATAGATTTGATAGTAAAAAAAGCGATTTTGATTTTAAGTTTACCGATTTAGTTAAAGTTGATAATAAGAAATTAAAAAGCGCATTTAATATTAATGTTGATAAAAAAACCCTAGAAAATCAAACTCAAGATTATATGGATGAGATAGCAAGTTTTATTACAACTGATATAACACCTGCAAGTAATTTATTTAATAATAATTTAAGTGTTTTAATAAAGGGATTATTAAATAGTATTGATAAAGAGTTTAGTGTAAGTGAAATTGAGATGTTAGTTAATAATTATCTTGATACAGCTGATGCTAGTAATATATTATTGAATATGGAAAAAAATTATGTTATTCCTAAAAACACATTTAAAACAACTTATAATGGATTATTAAAAGGGTTATTACAAGCATATATTACAGGATATAATACTTATATGGCATCTTTAGATCCAGGTTTTGTTATCGATAGTGTTAATCCTAAGGGTATAATATTACCTGAACTTAAAGATACAATTGTATCTTCATATATAGAAAGTGCTGCAATTAAAGGGACAGGCGACGTTATGGCTAAAGCAATGACTGAAGCGAAAGTAAAAAAAGATGTTTTAACCAAAGTTGGAGAATTAACGGCAAATATTACAAATAATTTTGCAACATCATTTAATATTGATCAAGATAAAATTGCATCCGCTTTTACATTAAATTTTACCGAAGATGAACTTGCAAGGGTAGTAAATGCAATAATGAATCCAAGTAAAACCACTCAAAAAACAAACCTTATATCACTTGGATATCAAGATAAAGAAGAACCTACGTATGTATCAGTTTATTTTACTAGCTTTGAAGGGAAAGAAAACTTTTTATCTTTTATAGATAAATATAATAAAAGTGTTGAAGAACCAAAAGAAATTAAATATACAGATACAACAGGCATTTTGATGTCGACTGTTAAAACAATAGTAAATGCTGTTAGTTATGTATTAATTGCTTTTGTATCTATTTCACTTGTTGTATCAAGTATTATGATTGGGGTAATAACTTATATATCAGTTTATGAAAGAACCAAAGAAATTGGTATTTTAAGAGCAATAGGAGCTTCTAAAGGAAATATATCTTCGATATTTAATGCTGAAACATTTATTATAGGAATGTTATCGGGTTTATTTGGAATCGGAATATCTTATTTATTAATACCAATAATAAATATAGTATTACATCATTATATTGGAAATATACCCCTTAATGCTTCATTACCAATTCTTAATGCTTTTGTATTAGTTATATTGGCAATTATATTAACTTTAATTGGTGGTTTAATACCAGCGAAAGTAGCATCAAAGAAAGATCCTGTTGAAGCGCTTAGAACAGAATAATAAAAGTTGGAATATTATATTATTAGTGTTTATATAAGGTATATTGTAAAAAAATAATAATGTGGTATTATATAAAAAAAAGGAGAGTTATTATGATGGAAATAAATCAAGAAACAATTGAGCAAATGAAGAAGGAAAACAATGATTTTATTGGTGCTGCAGGTATAGCATGGAGTATGTTCATGTCTCACTATTATGGGGTTGAAGAAGATAAGGCTGTTCTAGATTCTCTTGTGTTAGTTTCTGGCGATAATTTGGCTTTACCTAGGTTTGGCAGAAAGGGCAATGCAATTGCGTTAGCTTTGGAATTAAATCATTATGTTGCAGCAAAATATTTATTAGACAATGCTAGAAAGTTTAATTTAAGGACTGATGTGGTAAGTTATGGATTAAAAGGCGATATGCGTTCTTTGAAAAAGGAGTATTTATACTCGCAAATGCTACATGATAAAAGCCCCCGCCCAAGATTGGAAGGGGAAACAGAAGAACAATATCTAATATATTTTGATTTTTGGGCGCGAAATAATTCAGCAAATAAAGATTTAGCATACGTTTTATCACTTACAGATGAAGAAAGAGAAAGATTTGGTTTAGAAGAAGAACTTAATAGAAAATAGGGTTTAAACTAACCCTTTTTTAATAATTTGAATTATTATTTATTAATTGCAACAATAAAAGTATAATATACCATAGGAGGCTGTTATGAAAAATGAAGATTTTATAAAAATGAATGAAGATGGATGGAACCATTTAATAAAGAATAACGCCCCTTTTTCTAATACTGTATTACCAGAATATGGACCTTTTTTAAAAAGAAATGAAGATGAATTAAATCTTATTGATAATATAAAAAATGCAAAAGTATTAGATATTGGGTGTGGAAGTGGGGGATCGTTAGAGTATTTATATAAAAAAGGAGCATCAGAAATTTGGGGTTTAGATATATCAAAAGAACAAATATTAGAAGCTCAAAAGAGATTCCCAAAATATAAAGATAATTTTATAATTTCTCCGATGGAAGAAGAAGTTAATATTCCCAATAATTATTTTGACTATGTAATATTTATTTTTAGTATTGGCTATACATCTGATTTATTAAAAACATTAAAAAATGTTAATAAATATTTAAATAAAAATGGTTCAATGATTATTAGTTGGACTCATCCTTTTTATCGTTGTTTAGATATTTTGGATGCAAAAGTAATTATTAATAAATCTTATTTTAATGAAGAAAGCGAAATAATAACAAAAGGGCAAGATAAAGTAAATCTTGCACAAAAAAATTTAATGATTTCTACAATAATTAATACCGCTAATGAAGCAGGCTTTTATGTAGATAAAATTTTAGAAGAAGAAACAATATTAAAAGATGATGTAAAGGGATATAAAAGTACTTATTGGAAAAAAGAAAAGGTAGAAAATTGTCCTAGTACTTTGATCATAAAATTTAAAAGGAGATCGTCATATGAAGTTTAAAAACATGAGAAATTATACTCATGAAGAATTTGTAAAATTAGTAATGAGTTTAACCTAAGAAGAGTTATTAGAGTTAAGTAAAAATTATGGGGGATACCCCGTATTATTTAGAATGGCTTTAGATAAACGTATTAGCCATATTCCTTTTATACAGACTGGTGCTGCTATTATTATAAGAAATGAAGAGGGCAAATATTATTGCAAGAAAGAACTGATAGAAATAAATGGGGACTACCAGGAGGTTGTCAAGATTTGGGGGAAGATTTAAAAGACACTGCTGTTAGGGAAGCTTATGAAGAAACGGGCATTAGGTTAGATTCAAGTAAAATAAAATTAATTGATACTTTATCAGGAGCGAGCCGAAAAACGGGGATATTGTTTATAATAATACTTCTTTGTATTTGGCTGATATATCTTTAGAAGATATAAAAAATTTAAAAGGGAATTTTGAAACAAAAAGACTAGAATTTTTTTATCCAGATGAAGTTCCAGGAAATATAATAGATTTTGATCTAATTCAAGCATATTTAGATTATATAAATAAAACTAGAACATAATTTTATGTCCCAGTTATTTTTTTATTATTTTTAAACGTCTAGTAGCATTTTCTTCTGAAGAATATACATTAAATGTTTGAAATTCATTTCTTTTTAAAGTTAAAAGCATTTCTCTTGCATCTAATAAATATTCTCTTTGAGCTAAAACGACATCTAAATCATTATTTATTTCATCAATTTCTTCATCAAGCTCATCAATATTATCTATTATATCATCTAAATCATCATCAATTTCATAGTAGCTATTTGCTATATTTATTAATGCGCCTATAAGTGTTAAATTGTCTAAAACACCATTTTTTTGTTCTTCTAGTGATAACCGTGATATTGCGCCTTCGGTCTCGGTAATAATAACATCACCATTTTCCTCAAGTCTAAATTCTATTTTACTATCACATTCTCCATTATCCTTTTCTACCGAAATAATGAATCCTTCAGAGCTTAATTCTTCTTTCATATTATAAGATAAGGCAAAAGCATTTAATGTTGTTGGTTTAGAATTATATTCTTTTATTTGTCTTGGATTCATTTTAATCAAACAACAAAGTTCATTTAGGGTATGTATTATTGATGGCCTCATTTTATCATATTCATTAGCTTTTTTAAAAACTTCCCATATATTTTTAAAAGGAATTAACATTTGGTGAAAGGCAACATTTCTAAAACTTTGATTTGTTTCTTTTTCGATATTTGATAGTTTATCCATATCAATTAAAAAACCTTTGTCAGCGGCATCTTTTAAAACTCTTATACTACTAAAAAACTGTGTAATATAAGCAGCAGTAGTAGTGGCAAACCACATTAATAATATGCTTTTTCCATACTGAGTGATGAAAGTAGTAATTGATTTTATAAGAATTATAATTAGTGAATCCATTTTTCCCTCCGGATAATGCTCTAAAAATATCTTTCTATTGGTATTAAAATCATAACTTTTTTATTATTTTTTGTCAAATTAATAAAAAAAGCTTGACAAATGGATTTGTTTTTAATAAAATGTTAATAACAGACAGCCAACTGTCTAAAATTTTTAACTATTGTTATTAATAAAATGTTAATAACAAAGAAGGAGAGGATATTATGAAAAAAGAAAAGTTAGAAATGAAAAGAGAAAGGCTAGAGAAAATTAAAGACTTGCTTATTATAGTTGATATGGTTAATGGCTTTGTTAGAGAGGGAAATATGGCTGATCCATATATAGCGCATATAATTCCAGAACAACTTAGATTAATTAACATGTTTCAAAGAAGTGATGCAGGTATTGCATTTATCAAGGATAATCATGAACTAGGTTGCAGTGAATTTAAAAGGTATCCAGAACATTGTGTTATTGGTACTAAAGAAGCAGAGCTAATTGATGAGTTCAAACCTTTTGAAAAGGATGCTCTTGTTTATCCGAAAAATTCTACTAGTGCAATGTTTGCTCCAGGTTTTGTTTCTGATATTGAGCAAATGAAATATTTAAGAGAAGTTGTAATTGCAGGATGTTGTACTGATATTTGTGATATCAACCTTGCGATTCCACTTCAAAATTACTTCGATGAATTTAATAGAGATGTAAGAATTGTTGTTCCAACTAATGCTGTTGAAACATATGATGCTCCAGGTCATAGTAGGGATGAATATACTCAAATGGCATATAAATTAATGGATCAAGCTGGAATACAGTTAGTGAAAAAATATGAAAGGAGAAGATAGATATGGCAAATAAAACTTTAATGACTGATTTTTATGAACTTACCATGGCTCAAACTTATTTTGATCAAGGTAAAGAAGATGAAAAAGTTTATTTTGATTTATTTTTTAGAAAAAATCCTTTTAATGGCGGATATACAATAAGTGGGGGATTAGATAATATAATTGAATACATTAAAAATTTTAAATTTAGTGAAAAAGAAATTAATTATTTGAGAAGTCTAGGAAAATTTAGTGAAGAATTTTTAAGCTATTTAAAAAATCTTAAATTTACTGGGGATATATATGCAATTCCTGATGGAACACCAATATTTCCTAATGAGCCAGTAATGACTGTTAAAGCAAAAATAATTGAGGCTCAGATAATTGAGACGGCTTTATTAGCTAATTTCAATCATGCAAGTTTAGTTACTACAGCTGCTAGGAGAATAACTAATGAAGCAAATGGCAAAGCAGTTATGGAATTTGGAGCTAGAAGGGCTAGGGGTGAGGATTCAGCTATAGAAGCAAGTAAATATGCTTATATAGGAGGATGTGTAGGAACTTCAAATACTTATTCAGGAATGAAATATAAAATACCTGTTATGGGAACAATGGCTCATTCTTTAATAACAGAAGCAGATACTGAGTATGAAGCATTTTTAAATTATGCTAAAAGTAATCCTGATAATTGCGTATTTTTAGTTGATACTTATGATACTTTAAGAAGTGGAATTCCAAATGCTATAAAGGTAGCTAAAGAATATTTAATTCCAAATGGACATAAGTTTAAGGGGATTAGAATTGATAGTGGTGATTTAGCGTACTTATCAAATGAAGCACGTAAAATGTTGGATGATAGTGGTTTTAAAGATGCTACGATATGTTTATCAAATGGATTAAATGAATATACAATAAGAGACTTAGTAATGCAAGGTGCAAGCTTTGATAGTTTAGGAGTTGGAGATAATATAGCAGCAGCAAAAGAAAGAGTTGGTGGTGTTTATAAGTTAGTAGCAACAGAAAAAGATGGGGTAATTATACCTAAAATGAAGGTTAGTGAAGATACTATTAAAACTATAAATCCAGGGTATAAAAAGGTTTACAGGTTTTATGATAAAAATAATGGTTATGCTTTAGGAGATTTAATAGCTCTTGCTGATGAAAAGATTCCTCTAGAACAATATACTTTAATTCATCCTGTAGAAAATTGGAAACAAACTACCCTTAGAAATTATAACTTAAGAGAAATGCAAGTTCCAATATATATAAATGGAAAGTTAGTTTATCAATTACCTAGTGTTGAAGAAAGAAAAGAATATTGTTACAATGAATTTATGACATTTTATCCAGAAATTAAAAGACTTACTAATCCGCATGAATATTATGTTGATTTATCTCAAAAATTACTTGATTTAAAGAATCGTTTAATTGAAGAACATCAAAAAAGAGCATTAGAAGAAACTACACCCGTAAGGAGCAGATCATAATAGATGAGAAAAGAAAAATTAGAAGAATTACACCATTTAATAGAAGAGTTAAAAACAGTTAATAAAGAAAGGTTATTTGAGCCATGCTCCTTTTTAAAAAGTGAGGTATATCAGTGCTATTTAAATAATGGTCAAATGATTAAAAGAGAAAAGATCATAAAAGGAGAAAAGGAGGGTAGTGCTGTTATTATCCTTCCTGTAATTGAAGATGATAAAGTAATATTAATTGTTGAACCAAGAGTGTTTTCCAAAAGAACAGTAGGTATTGGATTACCTGCAGGATATATTGAGAAAAAAGAACCATCTTATGGTGCTGCAGTTAGAGAATTAGAAGAAGAAATTGGCTATATGCCTAAAAGATTAATATCATTGGGAGGCTTTTATCAAGATATGGGATGTTCGAGTGCTTATAATGAATGTTTCCTTGCTCTTGATTGCTATAAAGCAGGAAATCAACATTTGGATGAAGGTGAGTACATAAAATATTTTAATTGTTATTATGATGAAGCTTTGGAGCTTATAAATATGGGTTATATTGAAGGGTGTAATGCGATTATTACTCTAGAAAGAGCTAAAAAATATATGAAAGTTAGGAATAAAAAATGAAATTTGATGCAAAAAAAGAAACGGAAAGAATAGTTAAATTTGTTAGAAATTATTATGAAACAAATAATCTAAAGGGGGCTATTTTAGGAATTAGTGGTGGTAAAGATAGTGGTGTTGTAGCTGGGCTATTAACTAAGGCTTTAGGCAAAGAAAATGTAATTGGAGTAACGATGCCATGCCATTCACATGAAGATGATAAAATAGATGCAAAATTAGTAAGTGATTATTATGGTTTTGAATTAATTAACTTTGATCTTACTGGTGTTTATGATTCCTTTAAAAATGAGCTTAATAATTTAGGTAATTTTAGTGATATTGAAACTAAAAATTCTGATATTAATTTAAAACCGAGATTAAGAATGGCAACGTTATATTATTTAGCGGCATTATATAGTGCATTAAAAGGTAAAACTTATTTAGTAGTAGGAACTTCAAATAAGTGTGAAATATATGTAGGATATTTTACAAAAGGAGCAGATTCAGCACATGATATTGCTCTTATAGCTGATCTTACAGTAGATGAAGTTATTGCTATTGGCAAATATTTAAAGGTTCCTGAAAAAGTATTGTATAAAACTCCTGATGACGGATTATCTGGAATGTCTGATGAAGAAAAATTAGGAGTTAAATATAAAGATATTGCTAGCTACATGGAAAATCCTAATAGTGTAAATGATGATATTGCAAAAAAAATTAGAACATTACGTGATAACAGTAGCCATAAATTTAAAATACCAACCTATATAAAAAACAATTAATGAAAGAAGGATAAAATATGAAAGTCGGAGTATATGTAGGTAGTTTTAATCCTGTACATAAGGGACATAAAGCCATAATTGATTATTTGTTAAATAATAAATATGTTGATATAATTGAGATAGTACCTACGGGTAATTATTGGGATAAAAAAGATTTGATTGATATAAAAGACAGAATAAAGATGTTAGAGTTTTATAAGACAAATAGAATAATAATTAACAAAAATCTTAATCATTTAGAATATACGTATCAAATTTTAAGAGCATTAAAAAGTAGAGAAAAAGAATTATATTTAATAATAGGCTCAGATAATTTACCTAAATTTCATTTGTGGAAAAACTTTGAAGAATTATTAGAATATAAAATTATCGTTTTACCCAGAGATAATATGCCATCATTTAGTGAAATAGTAGATTTTTCAAAACATAAAAATTTTATATTTGTAGACGGTTTTTCATATAAAGAGATTTCTTCGACAATTATAAGAGAAATGATTGAAAAAGGTAATACCACTGATTTATCAGGTTTATTGGATGAAGAAGTAATTAAGTATATTAGAGAAAAGAAGTTATATGTTAGATAAATATTAGTGAGGATTATATGAAAATAATAGTAGAGTTATTACAAAAAGCTAATAAAACAATTGCGACAATGGAATCATGTACGGGAGGATATTTAGTAAATTCTATTACAAATATTTCCGGTTCTAGTGATGTATTAAAATTTAGTGCAGTAACTTATTCAAATGAATTTAAAATTAAGATGGGTGTTAATAAGGATATAATAGATAAATATTCGGTATATAGTTTAGAAGTAGCTAAAGAAATGAGCTTAGTAATTAGTAATTATACAAATTCTGATTATGGAGTTGGTATTACAGGAAAAATAAATGACATTGATATAAATAATTTGTTTGGCGAAGATAATAAAGTGTTTGTAAGCATTTATGATAAAAATAATAATCAATATTATACCAAAGAAATAAAAACTATTAATTCTAGTCGAGAAGATAATAAAAAGAGAATAGTAAAGATAATTAAAGATATGTTAATAAAGATTATTGGTTAAAGAGGTTTTTATGAAAGCGATAAATGAATTAAAACACATGGACTAATTGGACAATATATTAGAGGGAAGTTAATTTAAATAAAAATAAAGAATTATGTGAATTAATAGAAAAGAAATTAATTACTAAAAAAGGATTAAAAAAGACTTTAATTGTATTAAATAAATGTGTAGCATTTTTACAAGATGGATGTGAAGAGAATTTATTAAACAAAATTACTCTATATGATGATAAAATGAATATTGTAAGTCTTCCTAACATAGTAATAGAAAAAGGAGTATGATTTTTATGATAAAGAAGATATGGTTATATCCAAATAATGATGACAAATCAATTGAAATAAGCAATATTATAAAAGAAAAGCTTATTTCTAATGGATATATTATTGATAAGAACTGTGATCTTGTTATTGCAATTGGAGGAGATGGCACTTTTCTTAGAATGGTAAAAAAGATGAATTTTAATAGTAATATTTATTATGTTGGAATTAATACTGGAACACTTGGTTTTTTACAAGAAATTAAAGTTGATGAAGTAGATTGTTTTATTAAAGAATTAAAAAATGGTGAATTTAAAATAGAGGAAATAGGTATTCAAGAAACAGAGATTGAAACTAATAATAAAAAATATAATTATTTAACATTAAATGAAATAGTGATTAGAGATAAGAATTTAAAAGCCACTAAACTTAATATAAAAATAAATGGAGATTTACTTGAAAGATTTATTGGTGATGGTATTCTTATAGCAACATCTACAGGTTCAACTGCATATAATTTAAGTTTTGGGGGTAGTATTGTTTATAATACTTTTAATAGTTTACAGATAACTCCAATTGCTCCGATTAATACTAAAGTATATCGAGCACTTCGTAATTCAGTTATAATTCCTAATCATAAAGAAATTATAGTAGAACCTGAATTTGATAAAAAAGATTTACATATTTCCTTTGATGGAAATAGTTATTATTTTGATAATGTTAAAAAAATTAAAACAGAAATAAAGGATAAGACGATTAAATGTATAAGATTAAAACATTATAATTTCCCAAAGAAAATTAATGAGAAATTATTAACTGATTAATATAAGGAGGTTAAAGAATGTATAAAAGTGAAGAAGAGTTTTTAAAAAACTATAATCCTGATGAATTTGAAAAGTTATCAATGACTTCAGATATTATAATATTTAGTGTATCAGATGGTGATCAGAAAAATTATCGTAAATTAAAAGATAAACATTTTAGTGTGCTTTTAATAAAAAGAAAAGATTATCCTTTTAAAGATATGTGGTGTTTGCCTGGTGGTTTTATTAGAATGGATGAAACTACTGAAGAAGCTGCTAAAAGAATTCTTTTAGATGAAACTAATTTACATGATATTTATTTAGAACAATTATATACTTTTGATGCAATAGATAGAGATCCTAGAATGAGAATAGTTAGTACTTCATATATGGCTTTAATTGATAAAAATAGTTTACGTGATAAGCTTCCAGAAAATGCTTCTTGGTTTAATATTTTAGTGGATGAAAGTGACAAAGAAATAAATATTACTTTAGATAATGGGAAAGAGGAAATAAAATTAGTTATAGAAAAGAAGTTAAAAGAATTAACTACCGATAGATATAAATATATTACAAAGCATAATACTAAGTTAGCTTTTGATCACGATTTAGTAATAGCTAGCGGAATATCAAGATTAAAAAATAAACTAGAGTATACAGATATAGTGTTTAATATGATGCCTAGATATTTCTCATTAAGTGAATTACAACAAGTTTATGAAATTATTTTAGGTAAAAAATTATTAGATCCTGCCTTTAGAAGAATTATTGCTAATAAAGTTAGAAAGACAAATAAAGTTAAAACAGGTGGAGGACATAGGCCTTCAGCTTTATTTGAATATAAAGAAAGGGATAAGTAGGAAATTTTATAAATTTCTAAAAGATATAAAAATTATGCTATAATACGTATTAAGAAGGTGTTTGATATGAAGATTGGGCGGTTAAAGGAAGTAGAATTAAGAAACTTATGGACTCATGAGGAAAATGATTTTTCAAGTTGGCTTGTTAAAGAAGAAAATATAGAGTATTTAAATGAAATTTTGGGATTAACATTAGTTGATGTAATTAGAGAACGACGTGTTGGTTCTTTTGAATGTGACATTTTTGCAAAAGATGAGTCAACAGATACGAATGTTATAATTGAAAACCAATTAGAAACATCTGATCATGATTATTTAGGAAAGATTATTACATATGCTTCAGGATTAGATGCGAACGTGGTGGTTTGGATAGTGAAAAGAGCTAGAGAAGAACATAGAAGCGCTATTGAATGGTTGAATAATAATACAACTAATAATCTAAATTTTTTCTTAATAGAAATTCATGCCTATAGTATAGGTGACTCCGCACCTGCGCCTTATTTTGAAATAATTGAACAGCCTAATGATTTTATTAAAAGCAATAAGTCGTCTTTAAATAATGGTACAGACAAAAGTTTGAATAAAGCTCAATTAGAAAGATTGAATTTTTGGACAAAATTTAATGAGAAACTCGAAGATATGGGGAAACCATTTAATTTACGAAAACCATCAACAGACCATTGGTATGATGTTACAATAGGATCGAGTAAAAGCCATTTAACAATCGAATTAATTAATAAAGAAAATTTAGTTAGAATTGGAATGTATATGTCTAATGATCATGATACATTTGATAAGTTGTTTGCTAAGAGGGATATAATTGAAAGCGAAATCGGTGTTAAGCTTGAATGGGTAAGAGAATGTAATGGTTCGGCTAGTAGAATAAAATATAATTTAAATGGCTTGAATTTTGATGATCATTCTAATTATGATGAGTTGATGCAAAATATAATAATTATTGTTTCAAAAATGCAAAAGGTGTTTAGAAAACATATTTAGAATAATATGAATAAAAATTGTTAAAAACAAATAATAATAGTCGGTGTGAATATAGATAGATTTTTAAAAGATTGTATCTTTTAAACAGTGTTATAATTTAAATGTGAGAGTGGTTTATGGAAGAATTACAAGAAAAAAAACAAAAGTTTAATGAAATAAGAGATTGGGATCAATTTCATTATCCAGAGAACCTTGCAAAAAGCATTTCTATTGAAGCTGGAGAGTTATTAGAATGTTTTCAGTGGAATAGTGAGTATGACTTAGAAAAAGCAAAAGGGGTAAGTACAAAGTATACGAAGTTATAGTAAAAAATTAGGTCAAATTTAAGGATGGTATTATTATGTTAGTTTATCAAGGAATAAAAACCAGTTTTATTGTTATGAAAGGTGAAAGAGGATGGAAAAATATAAAATATTGAAAGACTTAGTTAGTATTAATACAATTAATGATAAAGAAAATGATAAATTTATTAAATATGTATCATCTGTTTTAGAGTCTAAAGGATTTAACATTGATTTAATAAAATTTAAAGATAATAAAAAATGTTTAGTTGCAAAATCAAAGAGTAAATGTAACTTGTGTTTTATGGGGCATAGTGATACTGTCTGTTATAGTGATGGTTGGTTAACTAATCCGTTTATTTTAACTGTTAAAAATGAGTATTTATACGGACTTGGAGCCTGTGATATGAAGGGCGGAATAGCAGCCTTCTTAGAGACACTTAATTCTATAGATGTAAAAACATTAAAATGTGGAATAATGGTGATTATTACTTATGATGAAGAAATTAATTTTGAGGGCATTATGAATCTTAAGGATTATAAGGGGATGCCCAACAATATAATAATTGGAGAGCCTACAGATAATGTGCCAATTATATCGTGTAAAGGGTGTCTTGAGTTTAAAACAACACTTAACGGACTATCAGTTCATTCATCTGAAATGATTAAGGGAGATAATGCAATTTTAAAATGTTTTCGCTATATTAATGAATTGGAAGAATATTTTGAAACGCTTAAATTAGAAAAGAACAATAATTTTGATATACCATTTACTACAATGAATATTGCTAAAATAATTGGTGGAAATGCTATTAATATAGTTCCAGATAAAGTAGAACTGTTATATGATTTTAGGACTGTATTTCCAAGACAAAACAAGGAAATTTTAAAATTTATAACTGGTCTTTCTAAAAAGCACAATTGTATAACCGAGACACTTAATAATGTATTGCCTAAAATCAATGAAAATGAAAAGGATATATCTTTTATACAAAGTATTACTGGAAAAAAGCCTAAAGGCGCTAATTATGTAACGGAAGGAAATTTTTTAGACAAAAATAATATTATGATATTGGGTCCAGGCCCTGTAACTGCTCATCAAGTTAATGAACATATCAGTATAGCATCATATAATAAGACTATTAAATTATATAAGAAAATAATAGAATATTACTGTAGTTAGTACAAGCTGAAAAAACTTTTAAGACATTATCACGGAATAATCATAAAACTATTACATATTATAAGAAAGTTATGTCAAATTTTTTTGAAAATGTCAGTTAGAAATTTTTAGAGAATGTCAGTAGGCATTCTTTTAAAATATCTTATTAGGGTTCCATTTAGCCCAAGGAG
>JGI24712J26585_10000657_pt1 | contig 29304 bp, 28 predicted proteins | sample BioPla3DNA2_FD_26585 | JGI IMG/M metagenome (IMG submission 26585)
TGTTGCTGCATGTTTCTATTATGCAGCGGGCAATTTGATAGCTGCTGTCGCTTTTTGCGGTTAGGCCCTGCTGGTGCGAATGGAGCTGATGCCAGCGGTCTATGATATCCGTCTGCTTTAAAAAAGTGCTGTATGAGATGGCTGCACCTTGTCGCACAAGATAATCAAGGTTTTTTTCCTCGGCGCCGGGGAGGGGCTTTAGAAGAATCAGAGGTTTTCTTAGAATCATTGCTTCGGTTACGGTCAATCCTCCGGGTTTTGTTAATACCGCAAGAGCGTTTTTCATTGTTTTGTAAAGCTTAGGGATTGTCCCCGCTACAATTAGCCTTCCCGGGTTTTTGGCCTCAATAATTTTTAGTCGACGGTATAATTCGTTATTTTCACCGGTAACAACGATAAGCATACATTCCGCTTGTTTTTCCAGCAAGCTTAAGGTTGTTGACTCGAGGTTTCCAAGTCCCCACCCTCCTCCTGAAACCAGCCAATACGGTTTCCCTTGCCGGTGAACCTTCACATCGAACCCGATGTCAGGAGGGCAGGGTACCCCTGTTACTTTTATTCTGTCCTCACTCCATCCAAGGCGGAGTAAATCTTCTTTCATTTCATCACTTGGGACAAAGTACAAGTCAATCTGCGGATAAATCCAAAAGCTGTGTAATTTATAATCCGTGATTATACCCATTATTACAGGAGTGTTCAGTTTCAGTTCTTTTTTTAATTTTGAAGCGAGCATCAGTGCAAACGGATGAGTGCAAACTATACAGTCGGCTTTTGTTGAATTGCATATTCTTTTTAATTCGGAAACACTGCTTGAGAAAAACAAGCCGGCTATATAATTAAAAAAGGAATTTTTCTCCGTCAGCCTGTATAAAAAACGGTAAGTAAGCGGACAGCCGGATATAAGAAAACGGAATGCTTTAAGTATAAAAGATTCAAAAGCGGAATAACATAACTTTAAAGCATCAGACATATGAACCTGTATATTTGAGTTTTTCCTTTTTATAGTTTCAGCTACATATTTGGCGGCCTTCAGGTGACCGCTGCCGGTTGAGGCATATAAAAATAAAACATGCATAAAAAACCCCTAATGCTTTCGTTACGTAACCTATTAAACTGATACTGCTATTGTAATAGTACATATTTCATTATGAACGGATGTCGGTATAAATATGCTGAGGTTAGAAAAACTAAACATATAGATTTAAAATTTACAGTTTATACAGTTTGCATTCATTTCTAAAAGGAGGCAGAAATATGACTGAAAGAAAAAAGAAAAAATTAATTATATGGATATCCGTTTGTTCTTTAGTTCTGTGTATTGCGACACCAATCATCTTTGAAACATTGGTATTTGCCCAGTCTCCAACTGCATCCGACGAGCAATTGATGGCTCGGGCAATCAACGGAGAAGCAAGAGGTGAGCCATATGAAGGGCAGGTCGCAGTCGGCGCGATTATTTTGAATAGGGTTGAATCTCCCGATTTTCCTAATACCGTGGCCGGCGTTATTTATCAGCCCGGAGCTTTCACCGCCGTAAGCGACGGTCAGATAAATGTTCCGATTGATCCGGGTTCGACTGTTTTAAAAGCCGCACGGGATGCGATGAACGGGTGGGATCCCACAGGTGGATGCCTTTACTACTGGAATCCTGCGACGGCGACAAGCAAGTGGATATGGAGCAGGCAGATTGTAAAGTCGATAGGCAAACATAATTTCGGAAAATGAATTGTTAGAATTATTAGTTGATAATGGAGGTGTAATTATTTGGGTAAGTTTCGTGATAAATTAATAGACTGGAAAAAAAGACTTTCAGACAGGCATATGTACAGTGTTATAGTTATGCTGATAGCCATTGTTGCCATATGGGGGATCTATCAATACAAAAGAGCGGCCGATTTAAGGCAGGAACTTGATAATCAGTATAACCGGGCTTTTTATGAGATGGTCGGGTATGTAAGAAATGTTGAACTTCTTCTTATGAAAAGCCTGATTTCATCAACCCCGGAGATGACTGCGGAAACCCTTCAGGAAGCCTGGCACCAGGCAAATCTGGCACAGACGAATTTGGGACAGCTGCCTATAACTCAGGAAATATTGGCAAGCACTTCTAAATTCCTTTCACAGGTAGGAGATTTCTCGCTCTCGTTAGACAGACAGAATATAAGCGGGAAAAAAATAAATGAGGAACAGTACGGCACGCTTGAAAAACTTCATGGATATTCGGTTTCGCTGTTAGATGGATTGAATAACCTTCAGGGCGCTATTTCCGAAGGCAGATTAAAGTGGAATGAATTGGCGGATAAGGGTACCGAAATGTTTGAAAAACAGTCTCAAAGCTTAGCCGGGCAAATGCTTTCAGACATTGACAGCTCATTCCAGGAGTTTCCTACTCTGATATATGACGGCCCGTTTTCCGATCATATGACAAGCTTGAAACCGAAAAACCTTACCGGCAGTGAAATAAGCGTTGAACAGGCGCAGCAAAAAGCAAAGGAGTTTTTCGGCAGTGATAAGATTGCATCAATTGAACATACAGGAGATATCACAAGCGATACATTGCCTGCTTATAATATGAAAGTTACGTTTAACGATCGCCCTGAAGATGAATTTGCCACCTTGGANATTTCAAAAAAAGGAGGGCATGTAATATGGATGCTTTACAACAGGGAAACCGGACAGGATACTCTTGATGTGAACAAGGCTAAACAGGTTGGGATGCAATTTTTAAAAGAACACGGCTATAACAGCATGAAAGACACATATTATGTGAAAGAGGACAGTGTTGCTACAATCAACTATGCATATCAGCAGGATGGCGTTGTTATATATCCTGATTTAATTAAGGTAAAGGTTGCCCTTGATACGGGTGAAATCGTAGGATTTGAATCCAAAGGCTTTATTATGAACCACACGAAGAGGCAGCTTGTTTCTCCCGCCTTAACTGAAGAACAGGCAAGGGCGCGGGTAAACGGGAATTCCGATGTAAAATCCGTCGGATTGGCGGTAATTCCAACAAAATTCGGCACTGAAATATTCTGTTATGAGATAAAAGGAAAACTTAACGACAAGGATTTTCTCGTCTATATAAATGCGGCTACGGGAAAAGAAGAACAGGTTTTAATAATTATTGATACCGAGAATGGAATCCTTACGATGTAATGATTAACAGCAATTTAAAACGGCAGCGGCAGTGATGAAAAGAGGCAAAGGCCTCTTTTTTAATGAAGAAAAACCGTCTGTTTTAAAGAAGTAATTATAAAATGCATATTTTACATTAAAAGTAACTGAACAGTTTCTTGACGTTTAGCCTGGTTGAACAAAAACTTGTGAAACATATAATTATTTTATATACTATATATATTAAATATTCAAAACACTTGAGCCGGTTTTTCATAAAAACGGCTGTGGAGTTTAATTAATTTAGGGAGCCTATTGAGTGAATGAATTTTGATGATTTGAAATTTAATGAACAGGGGCTTATCCCTGCAATAGTCCAAGACAATGAGACCGGAAAAGTGTTAATGATGGCATGGATGAGCCGTGAATCGCTTGCTTTGTCCATAAGTACCGGAAAAGCGACATATTGGAGCAGAAGCAGAAAAAAGCTTTGGGTAAAAGGTGAAAGTTCGGGTAATTACCAGACAATTGCTCGTATCCTGTATGATTGTGATGCCGATACTCTTCTTGTTATTGTAAAGCAGAAGGGACCTGCCTGCCATACCGGTTCCGAATCCTGTTTTTACAGAGAATTACCTTTGGAAGGAGATATTGCCGGTGAATGATACATTCAAAATTTTTCTTGAAGTATATAATATAATAAAAAACAGAAAAGAGAACCCAAAAGAGGGTTCATATACAAACTACTTATTCGACAAAGGTCTTGACAAGATTCTGAAAAAAATAGGCGAGGAAGCGTCGGAAGTTATTATAGGCGCTAAGAACAATAATATGGACGAAACACGATATGAGATATCCGATTTGTTGTACCATATTATGGTTCTGATGGTGCAGCAGGGGTTAACATGGGATGATATTTCAAAAGAACTTGAGAAAAGGAGACGTTGAATTCCCGTGTTTTTAAAACGTATTATGCCACTCCAGCCTGGATGGTAATAAAGGAGGATGTACATATGTTTTGTTCAAATTGCGGTACGAGCGTACCTGACGGTTCGAAATTTTGTGTATCATGCGGCAGCAGCATGCAGCAATCTGAGGAAACAAATGAGCAGCAGTTACAGGAATCATTACAGCAGCAGGAACAAGAAGAATATCAGCCACAACAGCAACCAGAACCACAGCAGCAACCAGAACCTCAGCAGCAACCAGAACCACAGCATCAACCAGAACCACAGCAGCAGGCAGAATACCGGCAGCAGTATCAACCAGTGCCGCAGCCTTCCGCAGCTAATAACAGCAATATACAGGCACAGCCTGATATCAGGGAAAAGGTTTACGGTGTAGGAGGATGGTTTTTAACTTTACTTCTGCTGTGCATACCGATTGTAAACATCATTCTGGTATTTGTATGGGCTTTCAGCGGAAGTGTAAACAAAAACAAAAAGAACTTTGCAATTGCTTGTATAATCATGTTTATAATATCGATTGCGATATCAATTGCCCTGTATGCGTCGATAGCGGCCATAATTGGAAATATATTAGATCAGATAGGCGGCGGATTCACTGCTTTTGGCAGTTTTTAAAACGGGTTTACCTTTCCTGAATGAGCATTAAGGTCAAAATACAGGGGCGTGACGTTATACGATGTCATGCCCCTTGTTTTATCACAGCAATGATCCCGGTACAGTCCGCCATGCCGGAATATGACATNTTTGAACAGGCATTCAGTCAAATTCAGATAGTATGTTATCCAGCACTTCAACAAGGCCGTCCATATCCGCTTTAGTTGTTATAAGAGGCGGCAGCAGCCTAAGGATACTATCTCCGACCGTACCCAGAAGGTATTTATTGTCGAAGCATTTTTTATTTACCTCTTTTGCTATCGGCTTGCCAAACTGAATTCCAATCATCAATCCTCTTCCGCGCACTTCGCTTATTACCGGATGCTTGATTTTAACAGACTCGATTTTGTTAAAAAAGTAATTACCTGTTTCCTCTGCATGTTCACATAATTTGTCGTTTATTATTGTTGACAGAACTGCGTATGCGGTGCTGCAAGCCAATGGGTTCCCCCCGAAAGTGGAGCCGTGATCGCCGGGCTCAAAGGCTTTCGCGGCATGTTCTTTCGCGCACAGCGCGCCAATGGGAAAGCCTCCGCCAAGAGCTTTGGCAAGGGTAAATATATCAGGCTCTATACCGTAATGCTGGTATCCGAATAATTTACCTGTTCTGCCCAAGCCGCATTGTACTTCATCAAATATAAGAAGTATTTCATTTTCATCGCATAACCGCCTTACGCCTTTCATGTATTCATATGTGGTTGGATTAACACCGCTTTCGCCCTGAATTGGTTCAAGCATCACTGCGCAGGTGTTTTCACATATCGCCTGTTCCAAAGCCTTTAAATCGTTTATCGGTACCTTAAGGAATTTAGGAGTTAAAGGGCAGTAAGGTTTCTGATATTTATCCTGGCCTGTGGCGGCAATTGTGGCAAGGGTCCTGCCGTGAAAGGATTTTTCAAGGGTTATTATTTCAATCTTATTAGGATAGCCTTTTTTCTTGAAATACAGTCTTGCAAGTTTAATCGCGCCTTCATTAGCCTCAGCGCCGCTATTAGCGAAGAACACCTTATCTGCGCAGGAATTTTTAACAATTAGTTCAGCTAACTTTGCCTGGGACTCGATATAGTACAGGCTTGAACAATGAATAAATTTTTTTGCCTGATCGCATATAGCATTAACAACCGCCGGATGTGAGTGCCCCAACGCGCTGACTGCAATTCCCGCCAGAAAATCATAGTATTCATTACCGTCCAAATCCCATAACGATATTCCTTTCCCATGACTGAAGCAAACTGGGACCCGATCCCCAAAGGTATTCATATAATATTTACGATCTTTTTGTATTATTTCTTGTAAAGTCATATTGTAATCCCCCTGACTTTATGTTTTAAACATATTAATAATTATACATATAAATGTATAAAAATACAACAACGTTTTTATTCTTAAAAATAAAAAAAGCCGTCTAACCGGCTTAAAACAGATACAGCTAATATTAATACCCGTTTTCTTGCTTTATGTCTATTAGTTTCTTGTCCACCCATTTAACGTTGTTACGCTCTGTATGAATAAGTACCTCATGGTTATTTTCAACAAGAAAAACTGCGTCACGGCCAAGAAATTTTATCTTTTGTCCAAGCTTCATTCAGCATTCTCTCCTTTTGCTTCTTTCCTCGTCATATGCATGACAGAATAACAGCATTGTGTATATAAACAGGTATTTTCAACTAAAATATACCATATATAGTGAAATTAAAATATTACATTTTTATTACATTTTTTCAATAATAACTATGCCGACGCATTCTTTAATCTTTCTGCAATAATCCGCGCAGCGTGTACACCGCTTGCCGCTGCCTGTGATAAACCGCGTGTTATGCCGGCGCCGTCACCAATAGCAAAAAAGTTTTTCAGTTTTGTTTCAAGTTCATCGGTTAACTGAAGCCGTGAACTGTAAAATTTAACTTCAACACCATACAACAGCGTATCGTAGTTAGCGGTTCCGGGAGCGATATAATCGAGAACCCGAATCATTTCAATAATATTATCTAAATGGCGCTTGGTTAAAACAAGGCTTAAGTCACCTGGAGTGGCCTTAAGAGTGGGCTTTGTGAAGCATTGACTTAAACGGTGTTCATTTGTTCTTTTCCCTTTAATCAAATCACCGAACCGTTGCACAAGAACCCCCCCGCCAAGCATATTGGAAAGCGATGCGATTCTTTTTCCGTATTGATACGGTTCTTTGAACGGCTGGGTAAAGCGATTACTAACCAACAGCGCAAAATTCGTATTTTCGCTCCTCAGCTTTTTGTCGGTATAACTGTGACCGTTTACTGTTATTATCCCGTCGACATTTTCACTGACTACATACCCGTATGGATTCATGCAAAACGTTCGTACAATATCTCCGTACTGCTTTGTACGGTACAGGAATTTTGATTCATATACCACATCAGTGATATGTTTAAAGACTATTGCCGGCAGTTCTACACGTACACCAATATCCACCTGATTGTTGATCAGTGACAGACCAAGATTCCGGCATTGAGATGAAAACCATTCGGCACCTGAGCGGCCGGGAGCTGCGACAAGGTATTTACAGGAAAACACGCGGCCGTCATTTATAGTCAACGAATACCCGTTTTTTGATTTACTTATCTTTTCTACCGCAGTATTACACAGTAATTCAATCCTGTTTTTCAGATAATCGGACAAACGCGTAAGAATCACCCTGTTGTTTTCGGTGCCAAGATGCTTTACGGATGCCGACAGAAGATGAAGATCATATCCAAGAGCAGACCGTGCTATTTCGCGAGCTTCATCAGTTTCGGTAGAAAACCGCTTTTCCGTTGCTCCAAATTCTACATTTATGCTGTCAATGTACTCAATTAACTGCATAATGTATTCTTCGTCAAGATAATCACTCAGCCAGCCGCCAAAACGTGTTGTAAAATTGTATTTACCGTCCGAAAAAGCACCCGCACCGCCAAATCCATTCATTACACCGCAGTTTACGCATTTTACGCAAGCGGGGGTTTTTCCTGCTATTATGGGACATTCCCTGTAATATACGTCATTTCCTTGTTCCAGTATTAGTATATCAGCTCCGGGAACAAGCTTGGACAGTTCGTATCCGGCGAAAATCCCCGATGTTCCGCCGCCAATTATTATTACGTCGTAGAAGTCTTTCGGCATTATATTTCATCTCCTAACTCTAAAATAACTGGCAATTTATTATACCATAGAGCAAGATCCACGCAAGTGTAGTGGAAAAGATAATGTGACGGAAAAGATCGTATACAATGTAATTTTAAAAAATTTCTTAGCCCCTGAGTATAATTATTGATTTTTTCCAAAAAGCAATTGAATTATCTCATGAAATGATATAAACTGTAATGGAAAAACAATGATCTTATTCTATAATTTCTTATGGGAGGGTTAACGGTATGTCGGGTTATAATGATTTTGGTGTTTTTGGTGCATTTGCGGTTTTGATGGCGGTTCTTTCTTTCATTCTTGTAATTGTCGGAATTGCGTTTTACATTTTCTTTTCTTTTACGCTATACAAACTAGCGCAAAAGAGAGGTCTTGAAATGCCTTGGCTGGCTTGGATACCAATTGCGCAATTCTATGTATTAGGCATGATGGTAAAATCGGTAAAGATCAGCACATTTGAAGTACCAAAGCTGGAAATGGTATTTCCTATCGCATCTATAGCATGTTGGATTCTTGGCATGATTCCATTTATAGGCTGGTTGTTTACGCTTGCTTTTTATGCCTTTACAATTATTGTGCTTTATAACCTATATAACCAATATACACCCGAAAAGGCGAAAACATATGCTCTTATCAGTATTCTTGGAGTTACCATACCATTTATAATTAAAAAACTGCACAACATGGAGCCAGTTAATTTGCCTTAATCAAACGATCTAATGGACAGGGAAATATTCCCTGTCCTTTTATTTTTATCTATGTTGAATTAATACACTTTCATTAAGGAAGGTGCTGCAAGCCGTGCAAAAGAATGCAGATAAAATCTGCGAAAAATATTGGCGGCTGGTCTTTTTGTTTCTGTTGTATTATGATAAATGAAGCATTATGATTGAGAGTATGTCAATAAACAAACCTGTTTGATAAAACAGGTTATTTCCCTCTGGAAGGGTATTTATACAAAAAATTAAGGCGGAGTCTTATGAGAAGAGTTCTAATGATTGCACACCAATTTCCTCCTATAGGAGGCTCGGGAGTACAGCGCACAGTTAAGTTTGTAAAGTATCTTCCCGATTTTGGATACAAATGCATTGTATTTACAAGGCAGGCAAAAAAAGCGGCGCTTACTGACGATACGCTATATCTTGATATACCTGCCGATACGATTATATATCGCACTAAAGCGTGGGATCTGTCAGAATGGTTTTTCCCACTGAATCTAACAGGAAAGTTTATACGCCGCAGAGTGCTCATTCCGGACGGAGAACGGTTATGGGAACATTTTTCAATAAAGAAAGCGATACAAATTGTTAAAGATGAAAAAATTCAACTGTTATATTCAACTTCACAGCCTTTTTCCACACACCTTCTTGCATTGGAAATCAAAAAAAAGTACCCCGAAATTCCATGGGTTGCCGATTTCAGGGATGAATGGACCAATAATGCCTTTGTTAAGGCATATAATTATAACCTGATGAGAATCAGAAAAGAAAAACATATGGAGCGCCGTGTTTTTGAAATGGCGGACTCTGTTGTTATAAACACGCCCTTTATGCGTGACAATTCCGTACGGGACAACCCGGATCTTGCATATAAATTTCGTGTTATACCAAATGGATTTGACAGGGAAGATTTTGAGGGGATTACCAATGGGGAACCGAACGACAAATTCACGCTTACGTATACCGGCCTGATATATGGCAATACAAGCCCGGAAACAGTATTCAAAGCGCTGTCAACGCTTTTAGATGAAAAAAAGATAGATCCTGCAAAAATAAAATTATGTTTTGTCGGAAGGTTCAAGGAAGGTAATCTTACTCAGATGGCAAAGGCATACAATGTTTTGGAAATGATAGAAATCTTGCCGTATCTGTCCCATAGAGAAAGTATAAAAAAACTGATGATGTCCGATGCGCTGTTACTTCTTCTTGGAAAAGGTACCGATGCAATTTATACGGGAAAATTAATGGAATATATAAATACAGGCAAGCCTATTTTGGCGTCGGTTCCGGCGAATGGCGCGGCTGCCGCACTAATTAAAGAAACAGGGACGGGGTTTATTGCCGACTGTGATGATATTGAAACGACGGCACGGCATATACAGACTCTTTATGAGAGCTGGCTGGCAGGTGAAAAACCCATTTCTCCGAACATCAAGTTAATCTCGCGATACGAACGGCGGGAACTTACCAAAGAACTGGCGAATATTTTCAATAGCCTGTGCCGATAGCTCCAAATAAGAAACCGAAGCAGGACCCGCGGGAATAATGTTCAACGAACTATCGTACAATAACGTCAACAAAGAGCTTCATTTGCAAGAGCTGTACAGTTCAGCTCGGGCAAGTCGAAACTCACAAAAATGCTTTTAAAGATTTTTGTATGAAGCATTTTTGCTCAGACAGTCGACTTGCTTATCCTCGCCCTGACTGTACATCTCTAAGCTGCATTTTCGCTATAGTTTCCGTTATTGTGCAATAGTTCTTCAAATCACTGTGCTAATTCAACCAGATAAACAGCGGGTGATTCGGGTGTTTTCGGTTGCGCAGTGCGGCATGCTCCAGCGCCCTGCCGCTTACAGGAAAATGGGGAGCGGGTTAATGAGCGACCCGGGATATGGAGACCTCCCAGTAAGAATAAAAAGAACCCAAAGCGTGTTAAACGGTATGTGCTTTGTCGACCTAGGAAACGAAACACCCGAAGCAGGACCCGCGGGAATAATGTTAGGAAGTAGCCTTATAGATTGTGGAATTGTTTGCGCGCTGTGTGATGGTTTTGCTTGCACAAAACCTTCCGTTGTTATATTATATTTATCGAGTATAACTGAGAATAATTGGTTTAAGAAAACTACAGGCAAATTATCGAAAGGATGTATAAAAAATGAAAGTATTGGACGAAAAAGGCAAACTGTTCGGTCTTATTAATATTATTGACCTTGCGGTGCTTTTGATTGTTGTTCTTCTTATCGCCGGCGGTATTTGGTATATAAATCGGGACAAACCTTCAGACACGGTAAACATGAAGGATTATATTATTACAATTAAATGCCCCGCTTATGGTGATGACGTTCTAAATGCAATGAATGTCGGGGACAAACTTTATTATGCCGGAGGGTTTATAGATGCCGAAATTATCGAGGTCAGAAGCGAACCCGCGGAAATAGACGTATACACCTCCGACGGAAGAATTGTTGTACAGGAGCATCCTAAGCTAATGGATATATATGTTAAGGTAAGGGTTTCGGATTCTCTTGACGATCCTATGATTTTTCTTGGCCAGTTGCATGCTACCGTAGGAAAAGATATGGTTTTGAAAACAAGATACGTTGAAATTCCCGCAATTATTACAGCTGTTGAGGAATAGGGGTAGTATAATGCGTATTCTTGAAGGAAGCATTTTTTATGCACTGTATAGTAAATTAATTATTTTTTATAGAAACAGCATCCTTTCCAAGTTTGTTTCGGGAATTGTATGCGCTTACGGGCACAGCATATTGGGCAGATGCGTAAAAGCTGTGGCGAATCGTGAAAGTTCAGCGGAGCATTCGGTTTTTGTTTGTGTAATAAAAAAATTATTTAAAAAGATGGATAAAACCGCGATGCGCTTTTCATCCGCATTCTGCAGGTGGAAAAAATCCAGCCTTTTGTTCGCGGCTGCCAAAGGTATTGCCCGCATGTCGCAGCAAAAACTCTTCTCTTTTGTATTTCCTGTTTTCGGAATAGGGTATGCAGCAGGCAGAATAATCCAAAACAGGATGATGAAAAGAGATATAATTCTTTTGTGTCTTTCTTTTGTCGCGGCGGTATTGTTTGCAATAGACAGAGAAAAATTTAAATTGTATGTAAAGAACAGCCTAATTTACAAAGTGTATTTATTAGTATTGGGATAAAGGTGTAAAAGATGAATAAAATAAAAGCGGTGTTCCTTTTTACAGGGGTACTTATATTGGGTCTGGCTGCATCGTGGGTTGGTATGCTGCCGGTTATGGCGCTTATAGTTATTGCTGCCGTTATTTCTATACTGTTTCTTGATTATGAGAAGGCAACACTTATAGTGGCATTATATACTGTTTTTGATTTTTTCCTCAGATCAGTAATTGATCATCCGTTCCTTTCAAGCTTCTGGGATGAGGCGGCTCTTTTACTGTGTGCCGCCGTCTGGCTATACAAATGGCTGACAAGCGTGAAAGAAAAACCATTTCGCAAGACCCCTCTTGATATTTCAATTATTCTGTTTATGGTTCTTGGAGTAATATTTTTGTTTATTGCTGCCCCAGATTTTTTAATAGGTATTGAAGGGCTGAGGGTTGTAATTCAATATATGTTCTGGTTTTTCGTCGTAACACAGCTATTAAAAACTGCAGAAGGCGCAAAAAGGATTTTGAACATACTGGTTATATCAGGCCTTTTGGTAAGCCTGTATGCAATTTACCAGTTTATTGCGGCTGTTGAAATCCCCGCGCACTGGGTAGATGAAATGGAAGGAAATGTCCGCACGAGGGTTTTTTCAATCTTTACCACTCCGAATATGCTTGCCGGATACCTTTCACTGCTTATCCCCGTTTCTGTCGGATTGTTCTTTGGTGAAAAGGACAGAGCAAGAAAACTATACTACGGCGGGGTCATCTTTGTTATGGGTGCAGCGCTGTTATTTACGTTATCGCGAGGCGGATGGATTTTTTGCTTTCTGTCACTGATGGTTTATGTGTGGTTGAAAAACAGGAAATTTTTCGTTCCTTCTTTGCTGATAATGGCCGCATTGTTTGTTTTTACTGTAATATTTGTGCCATCGGTGGCGAACAGGATTTTGTACCTTCTTTCACCCGAATATATAGAAAGCTCAAGCAAAGGCGGCAGAATTTTAAGAGCGATACAGGGATTCGAACTTTTCAGGGAGAATTTCTGGACTGGAATGGGGCTCGGCCAGTTTGGGGGCTCAGTTGCTCTGAGCCATAAGCTGAACAAAACCTTTTCGATGGACAATTATTACCTGAAAACCGCTGTGGAGATGGGTATATTTGGGTTAACCGCATTAGTAATTTTGATGTACAATACCGTTATGTGGTGCTCGCGGGCAATATCAAAGATAAATGATATCGCGCAGAAGGATTGGGCGAGGGGTATAACGGCGAGCCTGGTGGGTATTGTAATGTACAATTTTACTGAAAACATGCTCGAAATTCCGCTCATATCGTCATATTTCTGGATGCTTGCGGGAGTTGTTATGTTCCTTGCTTACGGCCGTTCCCAATCAGAAAGGAATATGGAATTAAACCCTGATGATGTCACTCATCAGGCAGAAGAGACAGGGTAAGCTCCATCGCTTCTTTCACTTTTTCTTCGAATACGGGTTTTATTTCGTCCAGTTCACGTCTTATTCGGGAAGCATTCGTCCATACATTTGATATTTTCTCCATTAAATCTTCCATTGAGAAATATCGATCCCAATTTACATAGGGCTGATTGATCGACTGCATAAAATAATTCACTTTTGGTTCATAAGCGAGCCCGACCATAGGGATGCTGAGTTTTGCGGCATATATAAGTGAATGAAGGCGCATTCCCACAACCATCTTTGCATTCCCAAGGATCGATAAAGTTTGATCAACAGAGTAACGTTTTTGCATTATATACCCTGGCCGCGTCATATGGTACATTACTTTTTTCAGGAACCGGACATCGTCAGGGTGCTGCATCGGAATAAACAAAGGTATCAAGTCGAACTCATCCGCAATTTTATCGGCAAGGGCAGCCAGTATTTTTTCGGAGCGCTTAACCTTTTTCCACTTTCTAAGACAAAACGCGACAAGGTTTTTATCCGTTGGGACGCCTTCTGATGAAAGAAGCTTCAAACCGGGGAAGCGATCACAGGGAGCAAGAGCCATAGCGAGGTCTGCAGCTACCATCGTAACCGGTTTTGAGACCTCCAGGGATTTAAGTTCCTCAAATGCATTTGGATCACGCAGTGTAATTACATCCATCCTGTCAAGAATCCTGGCGGCTGCCTTTCTGTTCTTTTTCTTTGTCAAAGGTCCGAGGCCATTAGCCAGCATTGCGAGCCGGGCGCCTTTCTTCATCGCGAGATGAAGCATTAACAGGTAATACCAAAGTGAGCGGCTGCTTGTATCGTCCTGCAGCAGTGTTCCGCCCCCTGCAACAAAAAGCCGTGTTTTTGAAAGAATGAGAGGTATCCGGAATGGATGGAAACGGTATACGGACTGAACACTATACAATCTTCTGGCTTCAGATGGATTATTAGAAAGGACGATTACCGATAAGTTATTGTGGTTATTTTTAAGATGATCAATAAAAGATTTTAAAATTGCATCATCACCGCTGTTCCTGTAACCGTAATAACCAAGTATTGCAATATCGTATTCTTTTCCGTCTTTTTTGATTTTAGCCTCTTGTTTCAGGATTGAGTTATAAATATTCAGTTGAGTTTCGGTCATTGCTTTTAGGGAAAAACTAACCCTGGCGGCTCCATAGAGCTTTTCTCCCATAGCCTTGCGTTTACCCGGATCCCCAATAAGTGTTATAAGGTGTTCGGCAAGCGCGTCACTATCGCCGGGAGTATATAAAAACCCGTTTTCCCCCTGGACAAAAAGATCTTCAAGTCCGCCAACCCTGCTTGAAACAGTTGCTTTCTTCATGCGGGCGCCTTCAAGAATTACATAAGGGAAACTCTCACTGTACGAGGTTAGGACATTTATATCGATATGTTCGAAAAATGAATAATTCTCGGCCACAGCGCCAAGGAAAAATACATTGTTCGAAATGCCAAGCTGTTTGGCTCTTTTCTCAAGTGTCGGTCTTAATTCGTCCCCCCATCCTCCGATCAGGAATTTTGTCCGCGGGAACTTTTTAAGAACCTTTTCCGCCGCATCTAAAAAAACGGTATGACCTTTCACGGGGTGAAGCCTCGCAAGGATACCGACGGCAACATCATCATTTTTCAATTCAACACCATATTTTTTTGCGAAATCAGCTTTAGGCATTATGTCTATGCTGTTGTCAAAGGGTATGCCGTTATATACTGTATATATCCTGTGAGCGGGAAAACCGCGGCGTATAAGCATTTCTTTATAGTTTTTGGAAACCCCGATGTAGTAATCGATAAATCGGAGAGCGACGGTGTTAATCAGGCCAAAGGTATACATTTTCAGCACACTGTGCAGGTAATCCAGACGGTAATCGCTGTGCACGGTGGATACGACAGGAATCCCGGTGTTTCTTTTAGCGAATACTCCTATCATATTGGCTTTTGCTCCATGCGTGTGCAGTATGTCAAAACCCCCTGACCGTATAATGCGGATTATCGTTTTAATGTCACGGAAAATGTTGCCTGAGCGAACTACTTCGGCATCGATACCCATCGCCCTGGCATCCTCTGTAAAAGGACCGGGGCGAAGGCTTATAAGCTTAACTGTTATATGATCGCTTAATTGCCGTACCAGCGACAGAACGTGGCTTTTTGCTCCACCTTCGTCTCCGCCGCCTATTAAATGCAATACTTTCATGGCAGCTCCTGTTTATTCTTTCTAATTTTTTTATCTTTCAGCCAGTTAACGGCATATTTAACTTCATTGTCTATTTCCCTGCTAACATACAAGCAAACGAAATAAACCGCAATTCCGAATAAAATAATAAAAGGAAGAGCGATAAAGGACGATGAAAGATATTCAACAGCAAGAAATACTGAAATACCCATAACAGCACAGCTGAAAAATATTCTTGACAGGCTTTTTATGCTGAAGTCTATTTTTAATATTTTTCTGCTTCGCACCAGAGAAAGGGTAAGGTATACAAAATATGAGAACGCTGTGCTTACCGCGGCCACTCTATAGCCGTAAATCGGAATGAAAATAATATTTATTCCAAGATTTATTACTGCGCTAATTACGGTATTATAAAACAAGGGTTTTGTGTTTGATGTCAGTTCCCAGGCTTTGTTGCTGTATTCAGCCAGGCCGAAGAACAGCATACCTGCCGCGACCCATATAATTACAAACCCCTGTTCATAAAACTTGGGGTCAAGAAAAAGCTTAGATATTGTATCCGACAGGATGCATATACCTGTAAAAGCCGGCATCGAAATAAGAAGGAAATATCTTACCGCCTGGGATAGAAAGTGCTCGGTCTGCGGTTTGTTGTTCAGCCGCCAGGTCTTTAGTATAACAGGATAAACACCACGCATTACAGCGACAAGAATAAGGGTGAATACCGAAGACGATATTGAATAGTTTGCATGGTATATACCCATCTTTTCAGTTCCGAGGATAGGAGTGATTACATACCTGTCCGAGAGGGTCAGCATACTCATTGTTATATTTACTCCAACCAATGGCATGCTGTATACTAAGAACTTTCGTAAAACCTTTTTCGAGAAAAGCCTGAACGTAATATATCTATATATACGGGTACGCTGTACGGCAATCAGAATAAAAATCGCGTCTACGATTATATGGCTTATAACCGCCGCAGCCGGAGTGGTTGAGTTAGTTTTAAAGTAATAAACAAAAAACGTTGTAAGCAATAGTTTTGCAGCGACCGAAAAGATTGAAAGGCCAAGAAGGAGTTTGGTCCTTCTTGTGGCGGAGAGCACGTTTATTAATATCTGTGTTGTATTGTAAGAGATGAACATAAAAATAACAAGAATATATAATTGTGTAAGCCAGGCTTCGTTACTGCGGCTAAATAAAAATATACCGGCGAGCCCGCCTGATAATATAACCCCGTTTATTAACACCCAGAGTGTAAAGGATGTGGAAAAAAACAGAACCTTCTTTTTGTTCCCGTCAAAATCATTTACATACCTGAAGACCGATTGAATCAGCCAGCCAAGCAGCAAAAGGGATGAAATGTTTACCGTGGTGGTAATAATACCGTAAGTGCCATATACATCAGGCGCAAAAAACCGGGTATACAGTGATATCGTAAGAAGTCCGATTGCACCTTCGATTATTCTGGCCGGCAAATACAGCATCGTATCCTTTACCATTATTTTTTTAACTTCGTTTGTATTCAAATTATCCACCCGTATATCATCGGTACCCGCCGCATTTAACAGGCGGCTGGGTCCATCTTTATTCCTCGTTATACTATACTACAGTTGNATATACATCTCAATATCTTAAAGGATAACGCTAGACAGTTAATGGAAATTCGCGTTTTGAATACCTTATTTTTCCCGATGCGGCGGGCTTAATTGCATCAACGTATTCAATGTCGATATTTATTCTGCCCATTACCTTATAAATTTCTTTTATGTAAGACATGATTTCCGATTCAATGAATGGGTCGTTTTTTATTATTTTCAGCAATAGATCATGCCTTGTTTTCTGGATGATCTGGAATTGCTTAATGCTTGGATAGCTCCGGGCAAGATTGCAAAAATAAACCGCATGAACATAATTTCCGTCGGCCGACACAAATATATCATCCTCCCGGCCTTCCACGTTTTCAATCAAAGGAAGGTTTATGCCGCACCCGCATATTGAGTCGGAGAGCGTGGCAATATCTCCAAGCTGGTATCTTAAACGCGGCATTGAATAATTGTTTAAGTCTGTAATAATAACAAGCCCGCTTTCCCCAGGTTTTAAAGGTTTTTTAGTTTCAATGTCCACTATTTCAACAATCATATTCTCCGCGGATATGTGCATTTTGCCATTTCCGCATTCATATGCTATTATTCCTGCGTCTCTTGCGCCGTATTCGTTTATTACTCTGCAGCCGAAAGCTTTTTCTATCATTTCGCGCTGAAAATCATAAAGCGTTTCCGCGGTTGATACTATAACTTTAGGACGGTGTTTTATTTGTATGTTGTTTTTAATAACTAATTGGGCCAGAAGATGCAGCGCGGACGCATATCCGTAAAAATATTTCGGTTTGGCGGTATTTATTGTCCTGGCATAGTTATGTATTGATTTAGGATTAAGGCTGTAAGCCGATACAAATATTATGTTTTTTAAAAATCTTTCTTTCATGTTATATATCAGTTTTTGGTGGTTGTTCAGTTCAAGAGGGTTTCCCCATACCATCAGGCATTTATCGCCTATGGAGATATCCCACCAGGATAATGCCCGCCATCTTGCCGCTTCGGAATTTTCAGACGTAGGTCTGTCGATAAAAAATCTGACGGGCTGACCGGTTGAACCTCCCGAGCGGTTAGCAATAAGGCTGGACTTATCGATATCCGGAAAAATAAAAAAGTCCTGACTTTCATTAACCTGCTGTTTTGTAAGTATCGGAAAGTATGAAAGAGCTTCCATCGGCTCTTTTTCTATACGGGGAATAATCTCTTTATAAGACTGGTACGCAGGTATGTTTTCTACACAATGCAGCAGTAGCTTGCGAAGTTTTTCTTTTTGGATATTAATAATTTCGTCTGTCGGCAAAAATTGGGTTTTATTCAGGTTTGTCAGATACTCTAATGTGTTATTGTTTTTTGCGTACTTTAGCATGGGAAATATTATATTTTTTATTGCCGCGGCATTCAGATCCATTATTTTTGCTCCCCCCAAAAAGGATAGTATATTAAGGATTCTACGAAATCTTTATTATAGTGTACACCATGAAAATGGATTTAACAATCAGGCTTAAAACAACTGAAGAAAAAATAAAAAGAAAAAATCGGAGCTTTTGACTCCGATTGTTTAAAATTTATTATTTTATAAAAGAAAGGAGGTAAAAGTATGTTAAAAGTATCAGTGTACATATATATTATAGAATTTTAAGCTTGTGTAAAACAAGGGACAAAATGTACATAAATTTTTTGTGCAGAATCTTTTTGTTTGTGTATTCTATATATTTCGAGACATACCGTCAATTGGATGCAATTATTACCAGGTAACTATTGAGAAGTATAAAGGTATTTACAGAAGTATCAGCAATATGGACAGCGCTTTTATCCTTGATTCATATGGGGTCTTGAAGTAAAATCATAATAGCATAGGTAAAAAGGTATTGAGAAATGAACGCTGTTGATGAAAATTCGATAAAGCATATAAAACAATTATCGCCATTGGTGCTGGCTTTTGTCGGTGATTCCGTATTTGATCTTTTCATAAGAAGCAGGCTGGCTATGAAGAAAAACGAATCCCCGCATAAAATGCATATTAAAGCGACAGGCTATGTCAAGGCGGAAGCTCAGGGAAGAATTGCGTTATGCTTATATGATATGCTTGATGATGAAGAAAAGAAGATTTTCAGGCGCGGCAGAAACACAAATCCGGCTACCGTTCCGAAAAACGCCGATATGATTGATTACAGGCATGCGACTGCGTTTGAAACAGTNTTGGGATACCTTTATCTGATGGGCGAATATGAGCGCTTAAACAAGCTGATGAATATCGCTGCCGAAATTATAGAACAGGAAGGTGCGGGTAATAGTGAAAAATAGTGACAGANGCNCTGCCGGAAGAACTTCTGACAAAGATATGCCGACAGATGTGAAAGATACCGGCGAAACAGGAAGACTGGAAGGCAAGAATGCTGTTATTGAAGCTTTCAGGGCGGAACATCCGATTAACAGAATTTATATTGACAAAAATATGAATGACCCGGTGCTGAAAAAGATTTACGCAAAATCAAGAGAACGGGGAATCGTCGTTACATTTGTTGATAAAGACAAACTTGACGGAATGTCGGTTACACACGGGCATCAGGGAGTGATTGCCGAAGCTGCGGCAGTGAATTATGCTGATATATCCGATATTATTAAAAAGGCGGAAATGGCCGGACAGACGCCTTTAATACTAATACTTGACGGTATTACCGATCCCAATAATCTTGGTTCAATAATAAGAACCGCGGAATGTGCCGGTGTACATGGCATTGTCCTGCCAAAAAGGCGTTCGGCTTCATTGTCTCCCGTTGTAGCAAAAGTGGCGGCCGGAGCAGTGGAACATATCCCGATATCAAAAGTGACAAACCTGACAAGGACAATAAACGATTTGAAAAAGTCAGGTTTTTGGATTGTCGGAGCGGATATGTTAGGGGAAACATTATATTATGAATATGATTATATTCAACCAACGGCAGTTGTGATAGGGAGCGAAGGAAGCGGAATCAGCCGTCTTGTCAGAGAAAACTGCGATACTCTGATAAGAATACCGTTGTACGGTAAAATAAATTCTTTAAATGCGGCAGTTGCAGCGGCGCTGATTGTATTCCAGGCTGCGAGGAAAAGAGAGGAATCAGGAATTAGTCTTGAGTAAAAAGATAAAAAGAGATATAATTTTTTAAGATTATGGTATAAGAAAATGAAAGGAACCAAGATCAAATGGGTTTTATTGTATTAGGGGTAGTATTGGGTCCTGTAGTTCTTTTATTGATATCATTTCTCATCCCGCAGGGAAGGGCAAGTCGTATTTTTGTTGAGATATCTGCCGTTTTATTTTTTCTTTCCGCCGTATATTTGTTTATTAATCCGGCTTCCCATGTGGATTGCTTTTATTTACCGCATATAGTATGGAAGTTAATTGCATTGTTAACCACTGTTTTTGTTTTTGTCGTTTCATTATTGGACAAGCATTATATAATATCGGTACTTACATTTATCCAGTCAATTACATTAGCTGTGTTTGAGATATTTAATTCACCGCAAGAGGCTGTTCCGTTTTTGTCATTTAATTATGACGGCAAGGTTTTGCTGTTGGCAGGTTCATTTATTATGGCGTTTTTTATTCCGATAACGTTAATTTATCTTAAGAAGTATTTCAGCCAGAAAAAATCGGTTAAAATACAGGAAAAACAGATTGAAGCCGGAATTCTTCTTTTAATGGCCGCATTTGCAGGTTTAGCTGCCGCTAACAGCGTTACGGGTTTGTTTTTATTCTGCCAGTGGATGTATATAGCAATCGGATTATTCCTGAGAGCATTTAAAAACAGCGGACGTAAAAGAGCGGCGGGCATACTAATTGTTCAACAGTTGGTTCTTACGGTATGGATGGCTTCAATTCCGTTTATATATCAAAAAACCGGTTCATTATATATAAATGGTTTGAATGCCGAAATCGGAGAAATCCGTGTGTTAATTGCCGTAATGGTTTTTGCATTGGCAATTGTTATCGGATGCCTTATCCCCGACAGATATATTTGGGAAACCTTCTTTTCTATGCCCACACCCGTTTCCGGAATTGCTGCACTCATTTTGTCTGTTATGTCTCCCATTGCGGTTCTGCTGAAATTTAGTTTTCTGTTTACCGGCCTTAACAATAAAATTTTAACGCTTATGATTATTTTTGGAAGCCTTGTTATGGTCGGCGGCGCTTACTATTCATGCATATCCCGAAAAGCAATGCAAATCTTGCAAGGCATTTTAATGTCTGTCGCCGGATGGGGAATATCAACAATTTTTATAAGCAGGGAAAGTATGTTTTTTACCGTCGGCTACACTGCCGCTGCCGCAATAACGGTCACTTTTCTTTTCGCTTGTGTAACAATATTGGAATATATGAAAGGAACACAGGATGTAGAGCATATGTATAATCTGCACAGAGAAATGCCGGAGATGACAATTTTTATGTCGGCTGCTATGATATTGTTCCTGTTCGCTCCGTTTTATTCCGCTCTTCAAAGGTTGTTGTATGTAAGGTTTTTGGCTGATAATCCGGTTTCAATGCTGCTTACGNTTACAGCCCTAATTTTGGTTTCCGCNGTAATATTCAGATGGCTGTCGGTTCTTTTATCCGCTGGGGATAAAACAAGTATTGAAAGCGATTCTTACCCTGTTATATTTCGGATTATTCTGCCAATTGCTTTTGTTTTGGTAGCTGCAGCCAATCTTATGCTCGGCAGCGTTTATCATTACTTCCAGTATCAACCTATACCGATGGGTTATTTGCCCGCCGAAAATATAGAAGCGTATTCAAACCTTGAAGGCATTTTATATATGCTGACGCCTGGAAAGGGATTGATTTATGCCGGCGGTGCAATTATTATTTTAGGTGCTTGTTTCTATATAATGCACAGGTTGAATAAATCAGAAAAAACTGCCGATGATACACAGTCCCGGGTTTTTTACCATTATTCGCTCACCGCGTGGATCCCGTCGGGCGCCAACCCGGGAATTATTCTCAGAACGGGATGGATTTCACTAATGATATTAATTGCGGGGGTGGCGTTATCATGCTTGAAATAATTCTTTGGTTCATTGGAATAATTATTATAGTTCCTATAATATATCTGACGGAGAATTTTATATTAAACGCCATNCCCGGTCAAAAAAGAACATACCTTCTTCAGCCGATATACCGGTTAATTAANCACTTTTCAAAAACAGATTATTACAACCGTCCTCTAACACGCTGGTTTCCTGTGGGAGCATGTCTTTTTGCACTTATTACCCTATATTTTGTGGCTGCCGGAGAGAATATCCTGTTAATCATTTCCGGGCTGACTATGATGGAATTGTTTGTTCTTGTCGGTGCATGCAGCACAAAGGAACCATATGGAATAATGGCTGCGCAAAGAGGGATCGCACGGCTGACGGTATGGTCTTTTACACTGATGACTGCAGCCGCTTCATTATATAAGGTTACGGAAACGCTGCAGTTGTCACGCGTAATTCAATATTCTTCAGAAAATATTTTGCTCGTTCGGCTTCCGCTCGTTACTGCAGGCTTGTTTACAGCGGCGATGATAAAAGGAAATCTTGGATATTTTGATTTCGGTATCAACGCAAACGCGATGTCGTTTCTGGATACGGCACTGTATACGCCGTACGGCGGACGGAGCCTTGGAGTTGTCCAACTGACACAGTGGATTGAAACAGGTATCTGGCTGAAGCTTATATCATATTTTTTGCCATGGAAGCCGTGGATTTCGTTTCTGGTCTCAACAATTTTTTACCTTGCCGCGATGCTTCTTAGTACTATTGTACCAAGAATGTCATGGAAAAAAGTTATGACGAACTCATGGATATGGGCGGGAGGATTACCGGCTATAAACTATATCTGGTTATATATGTTATGATATTGGAAGTTTTAGCAACAGGATTAAAGGAGATGCTGCAATGTCCTGGTTGAACGGAATAAGAGCCAAAAGCATATCGGTATTGCTTTTTAACGCGGGCGGATGTACAGGCTGCGCGCGTCAGTTTCAAACGGCATTACTGCTTGATTCCGGCAGGGGAATTACTTTAACCGGTAACCCGAGGCATGCCGATGTTCTATTCGTAGCAGGATGTATTAATGATATGTCCGCGGATTATTTAAAACAATTGTATAAAAAAATGTCTTCACCTAAAGCGGTTGTCGCCGCCGGAGCATGTGCGTGCGAGGGGAGCTTGTTCCGCAGGGAGGGAAATGGCGTTAATCCGCTTGAGGAAATTTTGCCTGTGGATGCATGTGTGCGCGGCTGTACGCCTGGAATGGATGAGATGCTCGAAACCGTCATAAATGTTGTCGAAGACGGTTATAAAGAGTGCGAAAACGGGAGGGATCATGATAAGGAACTGGAGTGAAAAACAAAGCACGTCGCTTATGAGGAAATTATTCGGTTATAAATCTCTTGGGTTTGAACTGCTTCTCATCGATGCATCCGGCTTAGACAATAAAGTTGCTATTAATTATTTATTGGAAAAAGAAGGCCAATTCGAATCCGTTGATATTAATGTTCCTGAAAATACGATTATACCGTCGGTTACTCTTGTTTTCCCTTACGGCGGCAGAATGGAAACGGATATTGAACTAAGATTTCCGGTTTTATTCAGGAGGGAATCTGTTAAAACGACTGATGAAGAAGGTTATTCGTTAATTGATTGGGGGCCGTTCCACCCACTGCTTCCTGAGCCCATTTTATTTCACCTTTTGATGAAAGATGAAATAATAAAAAAAGCATCGATTGAAACAGGTTATAACTACAGGGAAGTGGAAAAGCTGTGTGCCGGCAGAAAGGTTTGGGATATTCCCGATATACTTGAAAGGGTTTCAACTGCAAGCGGTATTTCAATATCTCTTGCGTTCATTACAGGTGTGGAGGAGATAAACAGGATTGATGTTCCGCAAAAAGCTCAATGGGTTAGAATGATTATTAATGAAATGAGCTGTGTGAATGCAAATCTGTATGGACTATATAATACGGCCCAATGTCTTGGGTTATACAGCGACAGCATCCGGATTTCAAGGCTTATTGGCCTATACCGCGAAGCCGCGGGATTAATATGCAATCATCCGCTTCTGTTCGGAGTTATTAGAATAGGAGGCATTAGCAAAGATATCCCAAAGGATGCTTTTTATGCGGCAAATGCTGTCCTGCAGGAAATAGAAAGCGATCTCGCGGATATAAAAAAAAGATGGGAAAGCACCGCGGCAATTACAAAAAGGTTAAGATCAGCCGGTTTCATTGACAGGGAAACTGCGATGATGGCATCGGGAAGATTAACGCGTGCGGCGGGGAATGCGGTTGATTCGAGAAAATATTCAAAAATGCCGTATGATGCGCTGTCCTATACGACACTGGTTGCTGAGGAAAGCAATTGTTTTGCGCGCACTATGTTGAAATTTGATGACGTAACTCAGTCTCTCAGGTTAATAGACAGGGGCATTGAAAATATGCCGAAAGGAGAAGTAAAGCAGGAGGCTGAAATAAAAGAAAGCGGTGAAGCGCTTGTCAGAGAGCCGGGAGCAAACGGCGAAGTAATTGTGCGTGTTAAGCTGGAACAGGATACAGTTTCTTCAATATTTTTTAGAAATGATACATCCGTGAATATTTCATTTTTGCCCGGCTGCCTTGCCGGGACGGAACTTATGGATCTTCCGCTGATTGTTTCCGGGTTTGATCTTGATTTATCCGGAATGGAAAAATAAACGGTAAGTCTTGATACTGGCGTATTATCGCATTTGCAATTTGTATACAATAAACAAAAATATATTCACAAAGTATACGTCATATGTTAATATAACAATGGAGATTTTGTGATTTGTCGGTTTTTTATTATTGATAAGGATAAAAGCCAGGTTTGTCCTGCCAAATTTATTCCGTTATCTTAACAGTTATGATATTTGATTTACTAATAGTAATTTTATGTAATGCAATAAATTGGCTTAATTTACTTTGAAGACGAGGTGGTACAATGCTTTTATTAAATAAACCATTTGCAGGCGGTGTTCCTGCACCTCACCGTAAAAATACGGCTGATATGGAAACTGTTGTGATGGATACGCCGTCAAAGGTGATCATTCCTATGGTTCAGCATATTGGAGCGCCGTGCCGGCCAACAGTAAAAAAGGGAGATATTGTTAAATTGGGGCAGGTAATAGGTGACTCGGATGCGTATGTATCCGCTCCTGTACATTCAAGTGTTTCAGGAACTGTAAAACGGGTTGAACCGATGCTTTATGCCAGCGGGCACTTAGTAATGTCGGTTGAAATTGAAGCTGATAATAAGCAAGAAATATTTGAAGGCGTAAAGGCTCCTTCTGTAAACAGCAGAGATGCTTTTATTGAGGCTATAAGGAGATCAGGCCTTGTAGGCCTTGGAGGGGCGGGCTTTCCGTCGCATGTAAAGCTGAGTCCTCCGAAAGATAAAAAAATTGAATATTTAATCATTAACGCAGCCGAGTGCGAACCTTATATTACTTCCGATTACAGGGAATGTATTGAATTCGCTCCGGATATTATTAAAGGGATAAAACTGGTACTNGATATGCTTGGAATCCCGAAGGCGGTTATCGGATTTGAAGACAATAAGCCTAAAGCAATAAGCCTTTTAAAAGAGAAAAGTAAAAACGACAGCAGGATATCAGTTTGTTCGCTTCGTTCCCGTTATCCGCAAGGTGCTGAAAAAACTTTGATATATGCGGTTACCGGAAGAAAAGTTCCGCCAGGGAAGCTCCCGGCTGATGTTGGATGCCTCGTATTTAACGTTAACACTATTTCGTTTATGGCAAAATATGTTGAAACAGGAATGCCGCTAATCAAAAAACGGGTCACGGTTGATGGCCCGGTTGTGAGAGAGCCAAAGAATATTGAAGTCCTTATCGGGACTTCACTCAACGATGTTTTTGAGTATTCAGGAGGGTTATTATCCAGACCGTATAAAGTTTTGATGGGTGGTCCAATGATGGGTATTGCCCAATACTCGCTTGAGACATCGATTATAAAAAATACGAATGCGATATTGGCGTTTGACAAGGATGAAGGGGACCTCCCGCCGGAATCTCCATGTATACGGTGCGGGCGTTGTGTATCGGCATGTCCTATGAATTTGCTGCCATTTGATATAAACCGCTTGGTAATGGCCGGCAGGTATGATGAGTTGGAGAAGTTTCATGTACTCGACTGCATTGAATGCGGGAGTTGTTCGTATGTGTGCCCCGCTAAAAGGCATCTTGTCCAATCGATACGCCTTGGAAAACAAGCTGTAAAAAGGAATGCAAAGAAAGCTTAGGATAAAAGGAATGGGGTGAATTATACTTGGAAAATAGACTATATGTTTGTTCGTCCCCTCATTTGCGTGACAGCAGCTCAAATCGCAGAATAATGCTGGATGTAATTATTGCGCTGTTGCCTGCCGTAGTAGCGGGGATATGGTTTTTCGGCATACGTGTGGCAGCTGTTATACTTGTAACCGTTGTATCCGCTGTTGCCGCTGAATATTTTGTACGGAAAGGCTTAAAGCGAGATAATACAATATCAGATCTGAGCGCTGTTGTTACGGGGCTTTTACTGGCTTTGAACCTCCCTCCTTCGATACCTCTGTGGATTGCGATTGTAGGAGCGGTTGTTGCAATTGTAATAATAAAGCAGCTTTTCGGCGGTCTTGGGCAAAATTTTATGAATCCTGCTCTTGGGGCCAGGGTTATTCTTATTGTAGCGTGGGCCCGTTATATGACTGAATGGACACAACCGTTCGCGGACTCGGTCTCAACAGCTACTCCAATGGCAGACGCGGTTGCAACAGCAACACCGTTAGGAGCCTTAAAAGAAGGGGCATACGCTGCGTTTTCGTACAGTGATTTATTCTGGGGCAATATAGCCGGGTGCATTGGAGAAACATCAGCTTTTGCCATTTTGCTTGGCTTTATATATCTTCTGGGAAGAAGAGTGATATCCTGGCATATACCGGTAATCTTTACCGGAACTACCGCGGTTATAACATGGATACTAGGGCCTGACGGAATTTTTACCGGTGATCCGCTGTATCATATTTTATCCGGTGGTCTTCTGTTAGGAGCTGTTTTTATGGCAACCGATTACGTTACAAGCCCGGTAACGAAAACCGGTGCCGCTATATATGCTTTCGGATGCGGTATATTGACGGCATTGTTCAGGTTATACGGCGGTATGCCCGAAGGTGTGTCATTTGCAATAATTCTTATGAATATTGCGACACCTCTTATTGAAAGGTATACCGTACCTGCCAGCTTTGGAGGTGAACGTAATGTGGGATAGCATTATAAAACCTACGTTAGTGCTTTTCCTTGTTTGTGTGATAATAACAGGAGCATTGGCTGCTGTAAATCGCGTTACGATTGAAATTATCGATCAAAGGACGAAAGCCGAGCAGGAGGAATTTCGCAAACAATTGCTTGATAAAGCCGACAGTTTTAAACAGATAACACTTGAATTTGAAAACCCTGCTGTTACGGATGTATATGCAGGATACAAGGAAGGCGAGCTTGCTGGATATGTAATTAATGTGGCCGCGAAAGGATATGGCGGCGATATCAATATGACAGTCGGAGTGGATAAAAACGGTTTCGTAACCGGTGTAATTATCGGAGACAATGAGGAAACTCCAGGCTTGGGCACAAAGGCTTTAGAGCCCGATTTTATAAACCAGTTTTATGAAGTTAGTTATAATGACGAGTTAACCGTTGTAAAACAAAATAGAAAATCGCCAAATGAAATACAGGCTATAAGCGGCGCAACCATTACATCGGCGGGTGTAACGCAAGGAGTGCAGGCTGCTCTTGATATATCAAAAAAATTAATGGAAGAAGGGAATTGATATGGCAAAACCATCATCCAAAGCTTTTTCCGTTTTAACAAACGGACTTATGAAAGAAAATCCGGTATTAAAGATGGTATTGGGCATGTGCCCTTCCCTTGCTGTTACGACTATGGCTAAGAACGGGATAGGAATGGGTATAGCGGCAACGTTTGTATTAACCGGTTCAAACATTGTTATATCGCTTATACGTAAAATTGTACCCGATAAGGTAAGAATTCCTGTTTATATTACTGTTATTGCAGGCTTTACAACTATTGTACAAATGCTTCTTAACGCTTATCTGCCGGATATCTATAAGGAACTGGGTATTTATATTCCGCTTATAGTGGTAAATTGCATTATTCTCGCTCGAGCTGAAATGTTTGCAAGCAAAAACAATGTTGGGTTATCGATACTTGATGCTCTTGGAATGGGAGGCGGTTTTACGATAGCGCTTCTTATAATTGGTTCCGTGCGTGAGATTCTTGGTTCTGGAACATGGATGGGATTAACACTGACAAAAGATATCTTTGATCCTGCGGTAATTATGATATTGCCTCCCGGAGGGTTTCTTGCCTTTGGCTTTATTGTTGCGGCAATTAATAAGTTTTCAGTTCTGAAAATACGGAACAGGGAAATAGCATCAGGATGCGGTATGGACTGTGCAGGCTGTACCGGTGAAGACGGAGGTGACGGGCAATGAGAGATATAATTCTAATAGCACTCGGGGCTATACTTGTTGATAATTTTGTTTTATCCAGATTCCTCGGCATATGCCCGTTTCTCGGGGTGTCAAAAAAGTCGTCGACAGCTGTTGGAATGGGCGGCGCGGTCATTTTTGTCATGACACTTTCATCAGCGGTAACGTGGACAGTATACAAGTATTTGCTTGAACCAAATGAATTGGGATATCTTCAAACAATAGTGTTTATTCTTGTTATCGCGGCTCTGGTGCAGTTTGTTGAAATTGTTTTAAAGAGGTTTATTCCGGCTTTGTTCAAGGCGCTTGGGATTTATTTACCGCTTATTACTACTAATTGTGCCGTTCTTGGTTCGGCGTTATTGAATATTGAAAGAAATTACAGTTTACTGCATGCAGTGGTTTTCGGGCTGTCGGCAGGAGTAGGGTTTACAATTGCGTTAATTCTCTTTTCCGGGATAAGAGAAAAAATGGAGTTTTGTGATATACCTGCCGCCTTTAAAGGGCTTCCGATTACTTTGATAGCGGCTGCCCTGGTTTCGGTTGCGTTTTTTGGATTCAAGGGATTGTTTGGGATATAAGCCGGTATTTGATTGTTAGTACTAATAACAACTTCGAGAAATTTATGATAGAGGTGGGTTTATGATAGAGATAGGAATTCCCGGTTATTATTGTATCGGGTTTGGGTATATTTTTTGGGCTTGCGCTGTCTTACGCGTCTAAAAAGTTTGAAGTTAAGCCGGATGAAAATATTGAAAAAATCCGAGGGCTATTGCC
>JGI24712J26585_10000663_pt1 | contig 29203 bp, 21 predicted proteins | sample BioPla3DNA2_FD_26585 | JGI IMG/M metagenome (IMG submission 26585)
ATTTCAAATGCTGTCTGTCAATAGCACAGTGGTCATTATACTCATAAGTCTCCTTTTTTAAAAGACAATCTTTTAGATATTATTAAATCAAATTCTTCTATAAGAAATTTATTATCATTTAGCAATTAAGTTTATCAATCGCATTTAGTTTCTCATTTATTTCTTCAGCTTCAATGAGTTTTCTATCAATACTGTTATTCTTATTAATTTTCATAGGCATCTTTATAATTTGGCAAACCGCCAAATACTCCACTCAAATACATCTTCTCAAGGTTTTGAGCAACTCTAGGTTGTTCATCTGAAAAACGTTTTATATGGCTACCGTTCTTTCCGTCAAATTCAACTGAATAAATTTGATCAGGACGAAGTAACGAAGTTGAAAGCAAATTTGTAGAATGGGAAACAAAAATCATCTGAGATTTGTCAGATGTATTCATGAAGCATCTGACCATAAGCTCTTCAAGTTCATTATGAAAGCCACTAGAAAAGTCATCTATCAAAAGCATACCGCTATGTTGTGCAACAAACAAGAACGCTGGCAGCAAGTTAAGTAATGTACGATTCCCAAGTGATTCTTCACTAAAGGGAATTGGTGTGTTAATTCCTTTACGGTTGAAGAACAGCATCTTTTCCTCTTCATTAAGATACTTAATAACAGCGTGCTCTTCTTTAACCTCATTAGCATAATCTATAGACTGATCAAAGTTGTAATCATGAAAGAATTTATTAATCTCCTCAGTTCCTTTTTCATCAATATACTTAGTAATCCTGAAATCCTGTTTTCCATAAGATAAAACTGTTCTATCAAAAGCATTTAAGTAAATGGAACACTGCAAAAACTCAAACCATTTACGTAAAATTTCATTCCTTGCAAGCCTAGTATTAAAATAAACTGTTCTCAAAAAAAGTGTCTCTTTGTTAAATATATTATACGCAATATTTTTACGTATCATTAAAAACATGTCGTAATTTTATTACTTTTATATGATGTTTTCATTCTAAATTTTGCAAGCCATAATTTAAACGGTTACATATTCAGTGATTAATACACTTAAAGAGAAAGGTGCAATTAAAAATACTTTTTTGTCTATTTTGCAGGAAAATATAGTATTCGCATCGAATAATGAAAATGGCAAAACAATGTATTATTGACAAAAGTTTATTTAGGCAGCTATTTTGAAAGCATTGAAAATGTAATAATCCTTATATTCCAGGCAAATCATTTCCACAGCAACGAGAAGTTAATTGACGTCAGCAGTATGTCATTTATCTCAAAGCCTTTTGAAGCCCCATTAATAGGCAGTGGAAATTCAATTTCAATTGAACTGCCTACTGCCTTCTTAATCGTGTAAATTACACACAGTATAGTAAAATCAAAAAAATATTTTCATGAAATAAAACACTTTATTAAAGGAGGATGCAACATGTCAAATCAGCTAACCTTTACCTCAGTCATTGAAGGTGCAGCAAAACTACCGCTTGTTCGCATAGATCGTACCGAATTTCTAGAGAAGAACCTATGCAAAATATGTACACCAGCACAGTTAAAAGTGGCGCTCTCGGAGGGAACTCTTCAAGCTAACATTCCCATTGAGAAGTTGGATAAGTTGGCTAAAGATGTTATCAATGCAGAAACCCTTAAGGTAACTGCTGTATCAACAGCATCAGGTATACCAGGTGGTTTAGCTATAGCTGCTACTATCCCGGCTGACTTAGTACAGTTCTACGGTCACATTATACGTGTCGCACAGGAACTTGCATACATTTATGGCTGGGACGAGATATTTACCGAAAGCTCCGATCTTGATGAAGGTACTGAGTCGCAACTCATCTTGTTTATTGGTGTAATGTCTGGTGTGGATGCAGCTAAAAGAGCTCTAACCAAACTATTTGGTGAAACAGCAATGAAATCTGTGGCAAAAAGGGTTGCTGCTAAAGCATTAACAAAAACGTGGTATTATCCGATTGTCAAGAAAATTGCGGCAATGCTCGGACAAAGGATGACCAAAGATGTATTTGCGAAAGGGGTGGGCAAAGCTATACCAATACTCGGTGGAGCTCTTTCAGGCGGTCTTACACTAGCTACGTTCAAACCAATGTCTCACAAACTTCAAAAACATCTGTCTGAAATGGCTCATATGACTCCGGAGGAGTATGAAAAATACAATGCTGAAAATACTATCTCCATTGATGAAGAAGATTTTGAAATAGATACCGAGCCTGAGGAAGTAGTTAATAAGGAAACTGCATCAAAAGATTGGACATGTTCCTGTGGCACAACAAATAAAGGCAAATTCTGCCAAGAGTGTGGTAAAGCAAAACCTGCCGATTTATCACAATACAAATGTGATAAATGTGGTTGGGAACCAGAGGACAAAACTCACCCGCCAAAGTTTTGTCAAGAATGTGGCAATCGGTATAATGGTAACGACATAATATAACTCAAAGTTCCTAGCGAAAAAGGTGCTTATCAAGCTGTTCAAGTCTCTGAGCTAAGATATGTCAGTACTTGTTAAAGAATTCAAATTAACCTAATAATGACATTGCACTCTACTAAATGAGATGCTGTATGTTCAATATTTGTGTTATTATTAAAAAAAGAAAAGAAAAAATCTTGAAACTTAAGTGTTTCAGGATTTTTTCTTTTGTCCGAATAATTGTAAGTTATGTTCTGCTTATAAAAATATTGACCCTTCTCAATATCATTTTTATCAAAAAACTTATCTTTCAATCTCATTTTTATTACCCATCGGTAAGCTGAGTTAGTATCCCTATGAATGAATACCAAAGTATCTAAGCCACATCAGCATTCTTATTAATATCATCAATGACCTTACGTATCCCAATCCAAACACTCATATCATCAAATATCTCTGCTACACTACCCATTTCATTAAACGGTGGTTCGCCAAGAACGCTTAAATCCTTCATCATACCGTTTTTTACAACATAAGCTACAATTCTCTTCACAAAATTAATTTGCATGCTGTTTAAATTAACATCATTCAAATATTTTGAAAAAGCTTCATTGGCTGCTTCTATTGAAAGCCCTACAACAGAACGCACCAACTCACCAAGAGGAGTGTCTCCATACTCTTTTTCATAGTCCTGCTTGGTTCCAACTTCATTCCAAAGAATTCTCTCCAATTCCGTAACATCACTCTGCGTTAGTGGTTTATTTGTTTTAAGCTTCGCAATCGCTAAAATATCTTCATGTTTCTTAAGATAATACTCCACCTTGGCTTTGTAGTTTGCCAAATCATCATTTGAAAGATTATACTCACGCCAATTTATAGAAATAATATCGTCTTCAAAATCCGTTATATAATTAACACGCTTATCATACTTGATATACTTCATCAAATCACGCAGCTTTGTCCTTATAGTCTCAAATTCGTTAATTCCAGCATTGTCTATATAATCAGTATGTAATAATTTTTCAATAAACTCTTTCTGAGCCGATATTTCAGGAATAGTAGCAAATCCTGCTAAAGCTGATATCTTTTTATTCAAGTCAGTTCTGGCCTTCTTATATTTCTTTCCTAATAAATAGGCTAATTCAAGTCCATACATTAAACTGTCAAACCGAAGTGCTGAAATATCATCTTTATCCGGAAGCACCAATGGTGCTATATGCTCTGCCAAATGCAATGTTGTTTCATATGTTAAAGTATTATAGTCATCTATTTTGCTATACCCATCTACATATCTCAAATGCTGCTTAACAGCAAAATTTTTGCGATTCAGTTCATTTACCTTAACTACAAGATTTTGAACCAATTCTTTTCTAAAAGAAATCAAATCCTCTGTTTGGTATTCTAAGTCTTGCAATTTATATGCCAGTTCAACCTGTAGATTAAACAATCTTTCTTGTAAAGAACCTACCAAACCAGTTTCTTTGCCATTTTTATTTACATCAAAAAAATCAAAAACACCGCAGAAATCAAAAATATAGAAACACTCTTTGTCTTTTCCATCTATCAATCCCTGACAAAGTCTAGTTCCACGCCCTATCATCTGCCAGAACTTTGATTTGCTCATAACAGGTTTAAAGAACACAAGATTCAAAATTTCAGGCACATCAATACCAGTATCCAGCATATCAACCGATATAGCTATTTGAGGCATCTTCTCAGGAGATGAAAAATCGTCAATCAAACTCTGAGCATAATTAGTATAATTATCAATCACCCTTGCATAATGCTGTGGGTAATTAGGGTATTCCTCATTCCACACCTTTAAAATTTCTTCAGCGTGGTTATGGTTTTTTGCAAATATAATTGTCTTTCCTATTTTATTTCCATAGTCCACTTTGAGACCATAAGTCATAAGCGTATATAGTGCTTTACGCATTGTATCTTTGTTAAATAGCCATTCATTCAATGCAGAGCTCTCAATTTTCTCAGGCAACGATCCATCTTCTGTTGTAAAGGTTTCTTCATACTCTTCCTTCTCTTCTTCCGAAAGTTCATTATACGAAATGCCCGACTGCATAAATTTTAATTCTGTATCAGCTACACAAAAATTCACCAAATAATTATCCTCTACCGCTTGTTCCAGTTCATAGCCATGAGTTGGAACACCACCCTCCAATTCAAAAATGCGATATGTACTTTTTTCAATTTCATCTTTTGGAGTAGCTGTAAGGCCTATAAGCAGGGCATCAAAATAGGTAAATATATCTTTATATTTATTGTAAATACTTCTATGAGCTTCATCCACTATAATCAAATCAAAATGTCCGCGGGTAAACAGCTTGCTTCCATCCTCATCCTTTGTATCGTCAATACAGTTTATCATTGTTTGATAAGTAGAGAAAACCGCTCTGGCATTTACATTATCTTTTTCTTCACATAGGTTTGTAAGGGATAAATCTGGCAATAGATTGTGAAACGATCTTTTGGCCTGGGTGACAAGGCTAGTCCTGTCCGATAAAAAGAGCACATTTTTTACCCAACCATGACGAATCAACACATCAACTATAGAAATAGCCACCCTTGTCTTTCCACTTCCGGTAGCCATAACAAGAAGTGCTTTTCTTCGATTCTGATCATCAAAAGTTTCACAAACAGCTTTTATAGCCGCTTTTTGATAATATCTGTCAGTGATAACATCTTGTATTTTGATATTATCCAATGGTGTCCTCATGGACATTATATTAAATAGCTTTTCCAAATCACGTTTTGAATATATTCCCGATACTAGTCTTTCAGGGTATCCCTTTTTCCCGTCTATCCAAATTCTCGTTTCAAAGCCGTTACTTAAGAATATAACAGGCCTGCGTTTAAATTTCTTCTCTAAATAATTTGCATAAAGAACTGCCTGCTGCCGCCCCTTTGAAACATCTACACAGGTTTTCTTAGCTTCAATTACAGCTAAAGGCCTGCCATCATCGCCAAACAATACATAATCGGCTTTTCCAATATTGGAACGGTTAGGCATTTCTTCGATTGAATATTCATCAATCCAATTCTTGCCGCGTTCCCATCCTGCGTCAGTAAGCATTATATCAATATATGCTTTACGTGTTGCAAATTCCGTTAATTCCAGCGGCTTTTGAACGTATGTATTTTCTCTATCTTCTCTTCTGGCAGTTAATTGCTCTTTTAGATTGGCATTTTCTTTGATTAACTTCTCAACGTCTACTTCTGGTATTACCTTTATCTGCTCTACTTCTACCTGTTCAAGTAATTTCTCATTATAGGTATGCTCAGTGTAGTCTTTAGCGTAGCAATATGCCACAAAATCCATGAATACAAATAGATTCTGTATGGCTAATTTAGCCTGATCCTTAGTGATATTTTTCGGATTGTGGTTTACATTGTTTCCTATGATACGTATATAATCCATCCTCTTATATATATCAGGCCTAACAATATCCTTAAAACTATCGGTACTCATCAAGGTCGCTAATTTATCCTGATACGGCATTTCTAATGAGCTATCGACACTATATAACCATTTGACTGCAAACTCCATTGCACGCCTACAATTTAGCACAGAGGTAGCGTAATCAATGGAATATACTTTTTCAGCAGAAATAGCTACATCTGCAAACGAAGCAAATTTAGGTTCTGTCTTAAGAAAATCAAAGTTAGTCATACGCTAACACTCCCCTTAATTGAAGTATTGCTGCATTAGTGCTTTGTAATTCAGTTCTAGCTTTTCAAGGCCTTTCTGTATATCAATTTTGTATTCCATCAAGTGATTCTAATACTACAACTTGGAATTTGTCTATAACTTTTGTAAAAAGTATCGGCTACTTTCAGCATACAATAATCTAAAACCGCAAGATAGCAGTGCATTTTCGGAAGCCTTGTTATTTCTGTCAATGTGAGCCGTAACTATCTGAGCATCTTGAAAAGAAAAGATTTTATTCACAAGCTCCTTAATCATTCTCTTGCCAAGACCCTTGCCTATATAAGCTTCTTCTCCTATAAGATAATCAATTCCGTATAAGCCCGTAAGAGGCAGTGTTCCAAAATCCTCATCAAGACTGTCCACACATTTATAGTATTGACATAATCCAATCGGACACCCTTGCCACACTACAATTAGGTGTGTTAGCCATTGATATTGTCCATAGCGTTCTTTTATTTCAGTCATCCAATCACTAATTGTAACTTCAAGATGCGGTATCTCATACCATCTTTTCACATGCTCCTTATTCAGCCATCTTTCTACTAACGGTATATCACTGTCATCTAGCAATCTAAATTCTAACATCGTTTTTCTCCTAATGCCTTATCGGCAACAAAATCGGGACTTAAGTAAATATCTAAAACTCATTCTTCGTAGTAATTGAATGCTTTTTCATATAATTCTCTTGATTGCTGTTCGTCTTTCCAAGATAAAGGATCGTCTGCATAAGATAATGTCCAAAACGGTTCTATGTCTTGTATATTCCCTGGGAGACTCTCCCACAGAGTATACATTTTATATCCAAATAAATTAATATCCTTGCAATCAGAATAATATTTTTTTAACAGTCCCATCAAAACCTTTCCGAATATCTTGTGATTGAAATTATCATAATCAACATTCGTCCTTATAAATGAAATTGCATTCTTAATATTATTTTCCCATACTAAATACAACAGCATCTCATTTTTGCAGTCTTCAATAAACATTTCGTAAAGCCTATTTTCATATATCTCTTCTGCTATTATTTTTTCAAATAACAAAATTGCATAAGCTAATAATTCTTCCATACATCACTCCTGAAAATTTGAATTCTAACCAATATAACTGGTGCAGATATAACCCATCCTCTTATATATCAGGCCTAAGAACACCCTTAAAGCTGTCAGTACTCATCAAGGTCGCTAATTTATCCTGATACTGCATTTCTAATGAGCTATCGACACTATATAACCATTTGACTGCGAATTCCATTGTACGCCTACAATTCAACACAGAGGTAGCGTAATCAATTGAATATACTTTTTCAGCAGAAATAGCTACATCTGCAAACGGAGCAAATTTAGGTTCTGTCTTAAGAAAATCAAAGTTAGTCATACGCTAACACTCCTCTTAATTGAAGTATTGCTGCATTAGTGCTTTGTAAGTCAGTTCTAGCTTTTCAAGGCCATTTTTTAACTCGAGTTCTTGAGCTTCTATATATTCTACAAATTCAGCAAATGCATCTTGTAAATCTTTTGGAGGCACATATATTTCAAAATCTTGAACATCTTTTTGATTAATACTAGCTTGATTTACTGCCTTCTTTGCGTGACTTATAATTTGATTATACAAATGCTTTGTGCATAATAACTTTGTTACAAAAAAGGGATTTAGTATATTATCCTTAACCTTAAAACGCATCATATTTGATTCAAAAACAGTATTCTCTAATAATCCTTTAATTAATGCACATTTTCCTAGATATTCTATACTATTTACTCTATTAATAACTATATCGCCTTCATGTAATTGATACAACTCTAGTTCTTTTTCAGTACAATTTAACCTTTTTAAATACCGAAAATTAGTAACCTTCCCATCATAAAAAGCATCTATTCTTAGAATAGGTATGCCCGAACCATCATTTGTATAATCTGATGCTGGTTTGTATAGTCCATTTTGTGGTGACTCTTCTATTACATCCGCAATCTTTTTTACTGGCCATTTTTTAGGATTTGATTCAGGATCACCAAACATCTCTATAAATCTAGCCTTAATCAATAAATCCATCTTCTCAGTTTGCTTCTTTCGAAGAGAAATCAAATTACTTGCCTTATCTAATATTTCAGCAATTTTCTTTTGCTCTTCTATTGAAGGAAGTACTATTTCTAGTCCATCAATATGTTCATTACGGATATTATTAATATTTGCACCTGTAGATAAATAAGATATCTCTTTTCTATACAAAGGGCTACAAAAAAAATGACCTAAAAACCTAGGGTAGATTTTATCCGTACGTACAACTTTGCAAAAAGCACCAAAAGTCATACCAATATTTTCTTTTGATTGAGCTGCCTTTCCAACTAAATTTTTACTACCGCTTGAGGTGCAGACTAAAATGTCTCCACTTCTAATTATTTGATTTTTAGATACCCTATCACGTGAAACGTATACTATGTCTTCAAAATTGAGCCCGTCTTCTTGAATATTATTAGCTCTTAATAATGCTATACTATTTTCACTTAATGTTTCCATCAAATCAGTTGGTTGATATGAAACCCCTCTTATTTGTTCAATATAATCCCCTAATTTTACTTTCATAGCATCCCCTCCAGTTCTTTCAAACCTTCGGTTATTTGCACTTCAATCTCCTGTATCTCCTTTAATATCTCCAACGGCTCTGGATACTCCTCTGCCACATACTCAACCTTTTTATACTTATTAATAGACAAATCGTATCCATTATCCACTATCTCCTGCTTGCCCACAAAGAAACTCTTTTCCGTTCTCTCTCTTCCATCTTCCTTCGCAAGATTGTGAAAACGTTCTACAATATCCGGAATATCATTTTGTTCCACTGGAGTTCTCTTGTCATCAAGACTATAACCATCAGCCTGCATATCATAGAACCAAACCTTGTCAGTTCCGCCATGTTCGGTTTTGGTAAAAATCAAAATACCTGTTGAAACTCCGGCATAGGGTTTAAATACACCGCTTGGCATGGAAATAACCGCTTCCAAGCGATTATTTTCTATTATTTCCTTACGGATAGCCTTGTGAGCATTTGATGAACCAAACAATACTCCATCGGGAACGATAGAAGCACAACGGCCACCAACCTTAAGCATACGTAAAAACAGAGTCAAAAATAACAATTCAGTTTTCTTGGTTTTTGTTACCTTCAATAAATCAGACGAAACAATATCATAATCCAAACTACCTTTAAACGGCGGATTTGCTAATATAATAGAATACTTATCTGCATCACTGTTTTGATCTGAAAGGCTATCTCTATACTCAATATTAGGATTCTCAATTCCATGGGTCATCATGTTCATAGCACCAATACGAAGCATTGTCCTGTCCATATCATATCCGGTAAACATTTCATTGTTGTAATGCTCTTTATTTTTAGCATTCATAAATATATCTTCAAGATACTTTTCTTTTAGGTATTCACCGGCACTGACCAAAAATCCACTTGTACCACATGCAGGATCGCAAATGGTATCTTCTGGCTTTGGTGCCATTATCTCAACCATCATTCGGATAATATGCCTTGGAGTTCTAAACTGACCATTACGTCCAGCAGTAGAAATCTTAGACAGTAAATATTCATACAAATCGCCTTTTGCATCTTTTCTCTGTTCCTTCTTTACCAATTCATATATTTCATCTAAGGAATCTACTATCTTAGAAAGCAACTGAGGGGTTTCTATTTTTAACAAGGCATCTCCCATATATTTTGAATACGCACTATTCTTGTCAGCATGTAATCCCTTGATAAATGGAAACACACCAAGCTGTATTATTTCATACATATCAGCTGCCGGAAAATCTCTAAATGACGACCATTTAAACTGTTTCCCATCAACTTTCTTATTACCAACTTGAAATTCACCATCAAATATACTTTTAAATGATGTTCCAAGCATTATGCTTTCTTTTGATTTAATATTATCAACATCATCTAAATCCCTGATAAACATCAGGTAAGTAATTTGCTCTATAACATCAAGGGGATTGGTTAACCCTCCGGCAGCAAAAATGTCCCACAAACTATCGATTTTATTCTTTAATTCTCCTGTTATCATCTAGACCTCTCCATTTTAATTGTTTTAACTGTCAACTTTATATTCTTTTAGGCTTTTCTATTTTTCTGATTTCTGTTGTGATATAACATCTATCAAAGAATTCGCGGATTTAATTTTTAAAATCTCAATTATTTCGCAACCTTTCATATTATTTTCACTAACTAAAATTTTCGCAAATAAACAAGTAGCAATATTCATATAGAATTCATGATAGTTTTTTGGTATTGATTGAATAACATCTTTACACTCAGAATAATCATTTGTTATATACAGGTATACTGCTTTACTAACTTTGTGTAAATTTGCTCGATTAATTGGTAATTTAGTAATATCGATGTCTACCATTTGATTTTGATATAATTCAATAGCTTGATAAAACCTATTTGCAAAAGCATATGCCATAAATTTTATATTAAGCAATAAAAAGTTTATATCTGCTGATAAATAATGACTTTCTATAGTCCTTATTAAACTCAAAGTCGAATTTAAATTACCCTTTATAAATAGAGCTTCTATCTTTTTAGCTATTATACCGCTGGCAAATTCAGGCGTTTGTGCTTCAATAATTCTCTCCTCATAAAAAGCAATATGCGAATCAATTGCAGGTACTTTTTTCGATATTGAATTATTAACCCGAGCAATTATCAAAACAACTCCTATTGCAACCCATAAATATGGATTTTCCATAACAATACCATCTGCATTACTTTCTATGGCAAATAGAAATAAAGGATAAAATAATATAAGTAGATTTAAAATATCTTTAATAATAATTTCGCGGGCATTTACATATGAAAACTCTTGTGGTGTTCTTTTCTTTTCCTCTTTAAACTCTGACATTTTGTATATATCTTTATCTATATTAAGTTCCTTTTTTAGTTTTTCATATTCATTAACATCTATGACATAAAGATCAAGTAACCAATCTATTTTTGATAACTGATTTTCAAGACTTTCTTCTTTGTCTATAACAAAGTATTTATTTCTTAAGTATTCATTTCTTTTTCCAAAAAAATCATTAACACATTCTCTTATAGCATTATCCTTAACACATGCCCTTATACCATTTTTAATTGATATCTTACTACGAAAAATAGGTATGTATTTTCCGTTATTTGTCATTACATATATTATACTTTCAAATTTACTCAGATAAATAATAAAAAGTATAGTTGTAAAGCAAGCAAATAGAAGATAAAGTTCCCAGTAAAAGATCCTCTCATAAAAAGAAGTTGCAATAAAATTTATAAGAATAACCATAATAAGAGATGCAGCCGTTAACCACCCATTTTCTTTTCTGTGGTAATAAGTAATCTCATTAGTTATGTCTTCATAGTTAACAAAAATTTTCTCTTCTCCTCTTAAAGAGGCAATTGATATTTCAACCCCATTTTGCAGAGGTTTATATATAATTCCACCAAATGGTTTTATCAAATCCAATATCCCCACTAAGTCACTTCACCATCCTTTTTTAATCAATTCCAGATAGTATGATATTATATCTTAGATTATATCTTAGATTATATCTGAATCTTCATTATTATTTTCATCATCACTATATACACCTTTTGCTCTTGCTATAATAATAGGTTTTTCTGTATTAATATTTCTATTTCTTTTTGACTTATTTATATAATAAAAGACCACAGAAGAAAGCAATATAAACAAAACTAAGCAAACTAGAATTAGATATTTGGGTTCCATTTTCTCCTCCATATTAAATAAATACCAATTTTTATTTACCCCAATAGATTCTGTTACTAATTAATTTGAGATAATATATTTATGGACTTATAGAAAAAAGTTAAGCTTTTATGCTGATTGCTATTTATATAAAGTATATTTATATTCTAACTCCTTATATATCTCTTCAAGGATTTTCAACTGCTCACAGAAGTTATGCTTGACCATACTGCAGTAGCTCTCCCCATGCTGCATATGCTCTTCAATATTTGCTATAAGCCTTTTTATATGGGGTAATATAAGATCAATATTGCTTTTTTCATAATCATTTCTCACAATTATCCCCAAAGAATCCGTGATATCTGATATACGTTCCTCAAATCCTCTTAAGATCTTTGCTCTTTCGTCTTTTAAATCCCTACGTTCATTTAGTTTAAGGATCCTAATCATATAGGCTCCCCTTCCGGTAGTATCCTTGCCAGTTGCAGTTTCACCAATATACTTGATAAACTGCTCAGGATCATGTGTAGTAGGGCTAAACATTTTTGTGCTATATTTTGTACCCTTTGTTATATTACACCTTTCACAGCAATAATGAAGATTATTATAGTCATAGCAAAGCTCCTTATACCTTGACTTTGGCTTAAAGTGTTCAATATGAAGATAAGAGGTAGGTTCAACTTTGCCTTCGCAATAGCAGCAGCATCCCTTATACATATCTTTCAAGGCTATTTTGACATCTTCTTTTATCTTTTTATCAACGGATTCCCAATCTTCCTTTAAATTGTTATTTGTTTTCAAGAGAGTAGTCCATTCCTGATGCTTTCGTAATAAACTCCCCGGAGAATCATTCCTTACAACTTTATGCATTTCTATTTCCCCTTTAGATCATTAAGTAGAGTCTTTAGCTTATTTGTATTTTCCTCAATATCAATCAAGGAGAGTTCCGGATCATCAGGATCAAGGAAACTTGTCAATTCAATTTTTAATTTATTCATTTCTGATTTTTTATCATCGTTAAGGTTTTCTTTATTTATATAAAGTGCTTTAAATCTATCTATCTTTTCTTGAACATTGGCATCTCGAACACTCTTTAAATCAAATACTGAGAAGAGAAGTTGCTCAATTGTCCGTCCATAGGTCCCCTCAATATATTCTTTAATTTGAACCTTATCGTTTTCTCGAACCAGCACACGAACCTCTTCTTTCCTACAAGAAGAAACAATATGTGGAGAGTGGGTCGCTATAATCAGTTGATTTTTGCCTGCAACTTTACGGTAGAAATCAAGTATCTTCTGCTGCCACTCTGGATGCATACTTATCTCTGGTTCATCAATTAAGATTATTGAGTTTTCCAAATTATATTCTAGTATAGAACCTGCCCGGAAAAATATCTGCTTTTCACCGGAACTTAATTCATCAACAGAATGTGTTTCACCCGTGGACTTTATTTTAAATAATGGCTCTAAATCCTTAATACCAATGAACTCCTTGTCTTCAAAAAAGGAATTATATAAATCTTTGTATTTCTTAATTCGATCGCCTTTTTTACCGCTTTCTTTGTCTTCTAAATCTCTATAGTGTTGGTAAACGAGGAAATCTTTTAGCTCTGTACTAACAGTCTCTGAATTAAGAATAATACCGAATCCAGCTACCCTATCTTGTCTTTTTACGCTGTCAACCTTATATTTTTTGAAGTTTATCTCTGTAGGCATATAAACAACATGTGGGATATCTTTTCGCTGTTGTCCAACTATTGTTCGAGAAGCAATATGATTTAGTAAACTCCAGTTACCGTTCATTGACACCCCATTATTAATATTCCTCTTCAGTTCAAGTATCATCGCATTATCATAAATTCGTCCATCTTCCTTGATATATCCTTCAACAATCCATCCTTTTTCTTTATCTAAATCTAGTTCTATTTTACAACCCTTAAATTCAGAATCCTGCACTAAAAAAGGATCTTGTTTCATATTATTGTGAAGTTCACTTATCATTTTGTCTTTTATATTAATAACCTCATAATTAAGCATTCTATATACTGTTTCAAGTATAGTTGTTTTACCTGTACCATTCTCACCTATGAGGACAGTTATTCCATCGTTAAAGTCAATACAGAAGTCATTAAGCCCTTTAAACTTTTCAACCTGTAAAGTTTTTAGTCTCACTTACTACTCCTCCTTTATCCTCTTCAATATTATCATCGTGTTCTTATAACTTACAGTAGTCGCCAATTATCTCTATTATTTAATAGACTTTTGTTAACAAAATAGAGATCATCATCTACAATCTATTTATAATCATCTACACCTATGTTTCAACAAACAACTCTCCATGTTTTCAATAAAAAGCTCGTTAATTCTTTTAAAATTTTCCATTACTATTATAGCACAAAAGTATTTGGCTATCCTATTACTTTGTATTTTTAGTTCAATTCATACCTAACATCATTTTGTAGCTCATTTAGTGTAGTTTCCAATTACAGCGTTTAGAAATCTTAAAGCGTACCGTTCAAAGTTACTTCAACTACCTCTAAGTTGTATATGCCTTATAGAGTATCAAGTCTTTAAAGGCATTTATTGAATCATAAAACAATATCACAATCCAAACTGTAACTCTATAATCCGATAAAACCCAAACTATAGTTTTTGCCCATTGAACATACATTAAAAAAACAAGTCTGTTCCAGAATAGAACGAACCTGTTTTAATATAATCTACTTTTGTTTTGGAAGATTGATCTATATATTATTTCATACAACTTTTTCTTAAGATTCATTTGACTCTTTATCTATATTCTTCGAAGTATCACCATCTGTATCTAGATATTTCCACTCTATAGAATATTCTTTTCCCACTGCTTTCCCAATATTTTTTATATATTCCTCTAATAATATCTGAGCCCTTTGTTGAGCACTCGCTAACAGTGCTGTATCTTTCGATGCTGCCAAAACCATATTTTCCTGTGCTTCTTCGAAAGCTTTTGTTTCGTCTTCACCCCTAATTTTCGCAGAATCTTTTTCTACAATAAAAGACTCTTTATTAAGCGATTGCGGGTCCACTTTTTTATCAAGCACTCTTGCTTTAGGAACTGTTATCGCAACAGCATCATCTTTTACTTCAATAGCTACTAAAGACGCATCTATACCTAATTTTACAATTCCACTATATTCAATCCAGAAATGTCTGTCTTTTTTCCAAAACAATATACCTTCAGCATCTTCCATTTTATATTTTGCAACATTATGATAATAAACTTCCAATGTTGCCAATTCGCAAATAGCTTTCATTTGAGATACTTGTAGTTTCATTGTCATTAGTTTTGATTCTGTTTTATCACAAGAAACAAGTGTGAATGATAATAATAAAACCAAGAATAATGCTATAATTTTTCTTATTTTCATAATAGACCCCCAGATACTATTATTTTATTTCTAATACATAATCAGAATCCAACTGCTCGATTAATGGGTTTATTAAAGCTTTCATAATATTTTGGGCATTCTGTTTTGCCAATTCATAAATTGCCGACTCTTCTGCACTTTCTTTTTTAGCATCTTCTATGCAAGCTTTATATGCTTGTTCCGAAACTGAACTCTTATTAGCCTTATCATTTAAAAAAATATAATCCAAGGTAGCAATATCAACAACTACATCTGTTATTTTAATCTCCGGAATAGTTATAGTGATTTTTTTCAACTTTTCATCAAAATCAATATCTACTTGTTCTAAATCAAACCCTGCCTTAACTTTTGCATTATAAGTAACATAATAATCCAATTTGTCTGGTTTATTTTCGTTCATCACTTCAGCAATCCCATTATAAACAGCTTGGAAAGTAGATAATTCACTGATATTAATTATCTTTTTTAGTGTTGATATTGTTATTACCTCAGCCTTATTTGCTCTACCATATAGTCGAGGTATAGAAAAAATCACAGATGCAATGGCTAAAAAGACTACACCAATCAAAATAAATTTAAAGCTTGATTTTTTTCCCATTTTGTCCCTCCTGTTTTTTTTGGACTCTAAATTAGATCATTCAAGCGGCCATTCTTTCACCACCAATAATGCAAAAAACAAATTAAGTCTTATTATGGCAACAATCCTATTACCACATTATGTATATTTCTCCAAAATATTTATCGACATATTTACAACAGAAATTAACATCTATACAAAACTGTTAACTTTTTTTATGAGATTATGATAAAAATAATAGAAATTCAAAAAGAACTTCCTCAATTAATTCATAAACATATAATTTTCTCAGCTTTCTTAATAGGCTTTTTTACAAAGCCCTTATACTCAGGTAGCTACTAAATATTGAACTTTAATATTACCATTCAATAAAACGATTTGCCTGCTTACTTGGAAAACTTTTCGCAAGTTTGATAATTCCATCGTAGTCAACTGTATCAGTTAGATATTTTTTCTCATCATCAGCTGTTTAATTTCAGTTGGTTAGCGACACTAACCAACTGGTTATTTTCTAGCCCAAAAGTATTCGGCTATCCTATTTCTTTATCTCTAATTCCTTTTTTAGAAAATTTTTCAGACAATTCTAAACTTACTGCGTAAACTTAATAAGATTAATTTTAATATTTTTAATTTTTTACAAACATTTTGTAAATTAATAAGGAGGTAAACATAATTTTTATCATATTTAAATTCATTTTAAAAAATATATGTGAAAAAAAGTTTAGAACTTTTCTTATAGTGTTTTCAATTATGATTTCATCGGCACTACTGTTTGCATCCACTGCTATGTCGGGCACTCTGGCTAAAATGCAAGCCGACATGATGAGACAGTATTATGGTTCGGCGGAACTTTTGATTACTACTAATGAAAATTCCACTTCTTTCCCTACTATGCAGGGTGTGAAGAGATATAAGGAGTATTTTGAATATATGGTAGGTGCTTTCAATGGCTCCGGGGTTTATAAACCAAATGTAAACGAATCTGTTTGGTTGTCCTTGATGGCTGTAGATTATGATGATTTACAGGCAATGAATCCTTTTAGTATGAGCGAACAGCTTGAAAGTAAGGCTTTTAGTGGAGAAAAGATTATTATAAGCCGTACAACTGCGGAGAAATATAAACTTGTAGTTGGAGATTATATAGACCTTTCAATTAGTAATGCCAACTACAAATATCTTGTGTGGGGCATCGCACAACCCTCAGGTCTATTTGCCAACGAGGGCACTAACATACAGGCGGCTGTTCCAAAGGAAGCACTTAGCTCAATTTATAATGCCAGAAACAGTGAAGGAATTATTTTTATTAAATTAAAAAATCCTTCCGAAAAAAAAGATATGATAGAAATTCTGTCAAAAGAATATCCCCGTCACTCTGTCAGAGAACCGTTTTCACAAGAAGAACTGGAAGCCGAGGCAGCACCCTTGACTACCTCCTTTCTTCTTATGACTGTAATTGTTTTCTTTATGAGTGCATTTATTGTGCATTCCTCCTTTAAGGTACTCACGGTTGAAAGACTTCCCGTTATTGGTACCTTTAGAAGCGTTGGTGCAACAAGAAAAATTACTAATGGTGTTCTTCTCCTTGAAAGTTTTGTATACAGCATTATTGGCGGTTTTTTTGGCTGCATAGCGGGAATAGGAATATTGTATGTTCTGTCGTATATGTCAAGACCAATGTGGCTGGAAAACTTTGTGCCGACTGCACAGTTCTCCTTAGGCCATCTTATATTGACATTTGTTACAGCAATTTTCCTCGGATTATTGAGTTCAATTTTGCCTATTATCAAGGTTGCAAGAATTCCTGTAAAGGACATTATTTTGAACTCCGTTGAGAAAAAGCACAGCAAAAAAAGAATTAAACTGGTTGTTGCAATTATTTCAATTATAATAGCTGTTGCAATACCACCCTTTATCAACCCTACTAAAACATTGCCGTTGCTCATGTTGTGCATGCTTCTATCTATTGTATCGGTTGTTCTGTTTGTGCCACACATTATTAATTTCTCAGTTATGTTTTTTGAAAAAATATATGGCCTGACCTTTGGCAATGAAGGTATACTGGCTGTTAAGAATCTCAGAGACAATAAAAGCATTGTAAATAATATCTCCTTACTCGCTATTGGCTTATCAAGCCTTCTAATGATAAATATAGTAAGCTCCAGCGTGGGTGAAGAGGTTGGCAATGTGTATAATGACCTTGATTTTGATATATGGATTTCCTACTACGATTCCAACACTAATTTTGAAAAACTGCTTAGAACTGTTGATGGTGTAGGTGACGTTTCAGCTTCCTATAAGTTGAGTAATATAAATCTCACCAATGTAGACTCAAGTATATCAGTAGTTGATGGTATTAACAAAAACAATTTTAGTGATTTCTGTGAAGTTCATGTTATTGGTGATAAACAGAAGCTGTTTAGCAAGCTTGAAGAAGGAAGAAACCTATTGCTCTCAAAATCCTTGAAAGAACGCTTCAATGTAAAAGAAGGCGATTTTTTAGACTTTAAGTTTGAGAAGGGCATAAAGTCCTATAAAATTATTGGTTTCTTCAACACTTTATTGTATAACGGAGATTATTGCATAGTTTCAGAAAAATATCTGAAATCCGATGCGTCACTTAATTATTACACTAATTTCTATATAAAAACAACCCTTGACCCCGATGCAGTTTCTGAAAATATTAGCAAAAAGTTTCCAAAGTCAAATATGTATTTGACTACCATGGAGCAAATGGAAATTAATAACGCTAACAGCAATAATCAATTGTTTGCAATACTAAATGGCTTTTCGCTTATGTCACTTATGATAGGTATTTTTGGTGTACTGAATAATTTCGTAATAAGCTTTTTGGAAAGAAAACATTGGCTAGCAGTTTACCGTTCAATTGGCATGAACAAGGTGCAAATCGTTAAAATGTTGTTTATCGAATCGCTTACAGGTGGTATAATAGGTGGCATTGCAGGTATGGCATCAGGTTATGTTCTAATTATGAATATAGGATATATATTAAAGGGAATGAAACTTCCGATTGAAATACATCTGAACACATCACTCTTTATATATGCATTATTTGGCGGTATATTAATAACAGTAATTGCAAGTATTAGTCCGGCCTTGAAATCATCAAAGATGAACATAATGGAGGCTATAAAGTATGAATAATTGCCCTATAAGCAGGGCTGTAAATACTGAAGGGAGAGGTAACATTGGAAGCAGCAGTAAATATAATTGATTTGTGTAAAACCTACAAACTAGGCAAGCTGGATGTTGAAGTACTAAAAAATATCAGTCTCATAATTGGCACTGGGGAATTTGTCTCCATAATGGGACCGTCCGGTTCTGGTAAAAGCACTTTGCTCTACCTTATTGGAGGCCTTGATAAGCCAACCTCCGGAAGTATCAAAATTATGGGCAAAGAATTGTCTGTCATGAAAGATAGGGATGAAAGTATTATGAGACGTAGAGATATAGGTTTCGTATTTCAATTTTATAATCTTATTCCAAATCTTAATGTGGAAGAAAATATTATTCTTCCCGTTTTGCTTGACGGTAAAAGTGCTAAGTCGTGTAAGAAAAATTTAGAAGAACTTCTTGAAATAGTGGGGCTATCCGACAGACGGCATCATACGCCAAGGGAATTGTCAGGCGGTCAGCAGCAAAGAGTTGCCATAGCAAGGGCGCTTATAAATGAGCCTGAAATTATACTTGCCGATGAACCAATTGGAAATCTTGACAGCAAGTCGGGTACAGAAATTATGCAGCTACTAAAGACCATTAATGATGAGAAGGGTAAAACAATAATACAGGTAACCCACTCCTTAGAAGCTGCTCAATATGGCAAAAGAATTATTAATGTAAAAGACGGGAGAGTGAATTAGTTATGAAACGTATTATAATTGCTTTAGCATCAACAATGTTACTGTTTTCGGCAGGTTGCTCCACTCAGAGCAGTAGTGCCGATGCAATGAATACACAAACACCACAGAAGGTTGAGACAATTGATACCTTTGGAATTGTAAAATCTAACGATGTGACGGATATTTGGTTTGATATTCCTGCAGTTGTAAATGAGGTAAATATTAAAGATGGGCAAAGAGTTAAAAAAGGCGATATTTTGCTGACAATAAACTACGATGCCTACTTAAATGAGATAAACTCTAAAACCATCGAAATTAAATCGCTAAAGCAACAGCTTTCAGATACAGAGGTTGAGCTTAATAAGCTAAACAAAGAGCTGTCAAGGCTTAAAAAACAGCTAAATGATAAAAGCCATCCGGAACTAAAAAAGCTTATTAATGATCTGGCTGTAGCAAAAAAAGCATATGCAGACTCTCAGAAAGAACAAATAAACAAAGAATCACTGCTGCTTAGCGGTGCTATTTCTCAAGCTGATTATGACGAATTTATAAAGACGGTTGAAGCAAATGAAAAATTGGTATTTGATACCCAGTCGGGTATTGAAAAAATTACTGATTCGCTAAATACCCAAATAGAAGAACTGGAGTTTTCAATAAAGCAAAAATCAAGTATTATTAACAACGGAATTCTAAATGAAAAGATTAAGGCCTGTGAAAATGAAATAAAGCTTATGAATGATAAAATAAATATACCTAACATAAACGGAAACAACGTAATATCGCATGTAGACAACTCAATAGTCTATGATTGCGGCTATGTTAAGGGTGAAGCCTTGAGTTCCTCCAAAAAAATTGTCAGCCTTCTAAATCTTGACTCGATAATCATTGAATCCGATGTTCCGGAGGAATTCATTAAAGATGTAAAACTAGGTTCAGAAGTAACTATTATTCCTCAAGCAGACAAATCCAGAAACTATAAAGGTAAAGTTACATACATTGCAGATAAAGCAGTTCAGCAAAACGGTCAGACAACTGTATTGCTTCAAGCAAGTATTGATAACAATGATGGCTTTTTGATGCCTAACTTTAATGTGACTTTAGAAATCGAAATGGCTAAATAAAATAAAGGTATGATCCCCTTGAGGTAGTATTAGACAAATGAATATGTCAACTGCTATCAATGTGTTTGTTCGTCAATCTGTCCGTTATGGTGGTATTCCATTTAAAATCACTCTTAAAGATGATTTTTTCAATGAGTACAATCAGAAGATTCTGCAAAAATCTATTGAAGAACTAAATTCAGGAAAAGGCAAACCCCATGAGTTAATAGAGGTAGATGATGAATAAAGTTTTTTCAGATAAAGCATGGAAAGAATATATATTGGCAAACGCAGGACAAAAAGACCTTGAAACGGATCAATTTACTGATTCAAGATATTGACCGTAATGGCTATGAAGGTATAGGAAAACCAGAACCTTTAGGAGAAAACCTCTCAGGATTTTGGAGTAGACGAATTGACGAAAAGAATCGGCTTGTTTATAGGATTCGGGATGGAGTTGCTGAAATAGCTCAATGTAAAACTCATTACAATGAAGAATAGTTGTTGATATAAAAAAACGAAAAACTGACGTATCCAGATTAATCGAAACGTCAGTTTTCTTTATTTTGATTGTACAACGTAGTACTTAATCACATTATAAACATATTTAAAAAAGCTATTGCACAAATTTCTAAGTGCAATAGCCCTGTTTTTATACTAGTCTTTATTTACCTACAACTGCATTTATAAGGTTCATTAATATTTGTGCCACACTTGCTCTGTTTACAATATCTTTTGGTGCATAGTTATTATTTCCTACGCCTTTTATAAGTCCCAAACATTTCATTTTAGTCACTGAAACCCTTGCCCAAATGCTTATCTGATCATTATCACTAAAGAGTGAATCGCTATCAATAATTGGGAGTGTAATCCCTTTGTAATTCATATAGTTATTGAGTATCACAGCCATTTGCTCACGAGTAATAAGTTCATTTGGACCAAATATTCCATTACCATAACCTTTCATAATGCCTTTATCTTCAGCCCAAGCCACTGATGCTGCAAACCAAGAATCTATATCCACATCAGCAAATTGAGAAGTTTTATACTCAGTCAAATCAGCTTCGTCAAGTTTTGACAATATAGTAGCAAACATAGCCCTAGTCATGCCTCCATTTGGGTCGAATTTACCATTGCCTATACCCGAGAAGAGCTCTCGTGAAGTAATTGCGATGATTGCGTTTTCTGCCCAATGTCCGTTTATGTCATTGAATACCTTCTTGTTGTCGCGATATTCATAGAAACCATCCTTTGCTGCTATGAACGATACAGTGTTATCAACAATACTGCTCCATTTAATCAGCACTGCTTTGTTATTTTCGATTCGGTATGGTACAAAGGAAAATAACCCTTGGCCCTCTTTAGTATTTGGTTCTTTAGCAACACGGATATCCTTTGGAATTTGAATAGCACCGGGTATTTCAATGGTAGTTAAATCAAAAACTCCCACTGCTTCTATAGTAAACAAGTATTTATAAGTGCCTTCAAAGTCAAATTTAACATTATCTCTGTTATCCGTTAACAATTCCTCAAGATATTCCAATTGATTTTTTGCTTCGTTATATCTACTCAAGTAAATGCGGTTGCTTTTTTGGCCTATCCCTACATTCCATTTTAATGTTGCTGTAAATGGGAAATTAACCTTATTCTCAACCCCTAATATAATAATATCTTTGCTATTTGCTAATTTCGAGATGCTACTATCCTCAATTTTAGAAACCTTAAGGTTATAGTTGTTCTTATCCGATGGAACGTTTCTTATATTCTTACTATTTATAGACCAAGTATATTTGCCCATATCTAACACAAGTGTAATATTCTTACCCTTGAGTGCAGTTAATACATCTGTTGGCAGTTCAGTTTCGTTCTTCATATTAACTGTTATAGTTTCTCCATCTTTTGCATTATTAATTTGTTTTATTATAGCTGACCATGGCACACCTGTTGGAGAAGTAGTAGTTGTTGTTGGAGTAGTTGGCGTAGTTTTTCCTCCACCACCTGTAGAATTGTCGCCCCTTTCAACGTACTCAAAATTTGCCGTTATGATTGTGTGATTAGCAGGCATTGTAAATACTGTATTTAAACTATTAGCATCAGCAAATGTACCTCCATTGGATGATTTCCAGTTTCTAAAGCGATAACCATCGAACGGTATTGCTTCTAGTTTGATTGTTTCACCTTCTGCGTAAACACTGCCTACAACTGTATTTACTTTGCCACCTTTACCTGCAATGACTGATAAATTATACTTACCACTTGATATTAACTCAAAATTAGCAGTAACTACTGTATCATTTGCCGGTATAGTAAATTTCGTACTTGCTTCATTAGCATTAGCAAATGCACCGCCGTTGGACGATGTCCAGTTTTTAAAGCGATAGCCGACGTCTGGTATTGCTTCTAAATCAATTGTTTCACCTTCTGCATAAACACTGCCTACAACTGTATTTACTTTGCCACCTTCATCTGCAATGACTGATAAATTATACTTACCACTTGATATTAACTCAAAATTAGCAGTAACTACTGTATCATTTGCCGGTATAGTAAATTTCGTACTTGCTTCATTAGCATTGGCAAATGCACCGCCATTGGATGATATCCAGTTTTTAAAGCGATAGCCAACGTCTGGTATTGCTTCTAAATCAATTGTTTCACCTTCTGCGTAAACACTGCCCACAACTGTATTAACTTCTCCACCTTCACCTGCGATAACCGTTAAAACATAATAACCCGGTATTCTCTCAAAATTAGCAGTTAAAGTTGTTTCATTATCAGGCACAGTAAATGTAGTCGTTGCACTATTTTCATCTTCAAATATACCTCCATTGGACGATGTCCAGTTTTTAAACACATATCCATCGTCTGCTTCTGCTACAACAGCAATTTTAGTACCTACTGTATAGTATCCATCTACACTAGTAATTTTACCTCCAACGTTGGCATTTAGTTTTAGTGGATATTTCTCCACATGTTCGAATTTGGCAACAAGATTAATATCTTCTTTTACCGGAAAACGGTAAACATCATCTTTTGAAACTAATTCGTCATCTTCATACCATCCTAAAAAGCTACTCCCACTCAATGGCATTGCTTCCACTTTTGCAAAATTTCCTTTTAAGAACGTCCCTGTACCGTCAACATATCCACTATCGTTGTCAGCAGCCACTGTCACTTTAAAATAGTTGTGACCAATATCAGCTCCAGAGATTTCTTCCCTGCCTGAGACTTCATTAGATGAACTGTCTAAGAGTTTGTATTCAACTGATGAGCCATCAAGTGCTCCTGTTTCAATTTCAGCATCACTGAATGAATCTACTACACCAGTAAACGTGTCGCCTTTTATAATAGGAATATTATAGTAGTTTAAAAGTCTCGAAACACTACCTTGTAGTAGATTGTATTCTCTTAATGAATAACTCATTTCACCATCATCCGTTGCTTGAATATTAATGCGGTAGTCCTCATTCGCCGGCAGGTATATTACCTTCTCGCCATTTTCGTTTATAAAACAAACAATGCTACTACCAACATCCTGTGGCACATCATCAATAATAGAAGCAACAAGTGTATTATTGCTATCATAGACATTAACATCTACTGGACAATTAATATATATGATTCTGGTTGTGCTGGGTACCTTTGTATAACTAACATTTTTATTGTAATTTGGGTCTTGAGACATTAACCATGCAAGACATACTTCAGGATAATGTCCTTGTGCAAGACTATCTGATTGTACTAAGTCAACAAGCTTAATTAACAAATTTACAGAATCTGTGTTATTGTTCCAAACTTCATTTATAACCTGTCCAAAAACATTAAACACAAGATCAGTTAAAGAGTTTACAAATAAATTTGAAATGTCAAGGCCTGCTTCATCCACAACCTCTATAACAAAATCTGAAACATTCTTTTTAACGTCATCTCTTCTATCCTCAAATTTGTAAAACGGATTTATGCTAAATATTGGTCTTATTATTTCTAATATCTTTTTAGAAGTTAACTGCTCTGAAAATTCATCCATGAACTGTTCCATTTTGCCACTGCCATTATTTAAAACGTCAAATATCTCCATAACTCCACTTTGGAAATTACTGTAATAATTTGATCTAGATCCTAAAACATCATTAGCAAGAAAATCAATAGTATCAAGTAGTATCTCTCGTTGTGAAAGTTTAGATTCCTCTAACCATAAGAGAGGGTCTCCAAAAGGAAGTATTTTACTCCTATCAATTTTTAAAACTGGTATCTCAGAAGACTCTTTAACTTTATATCCAACGTCATATACTCCTTCAAGTTTATAAAACTCCTCTTTCATTGCATTAAGTTTTGTATTAAACGCTGAATCGGTAAAACTACTGGATGGAAGAGCATAATCATTATCATAATTATATCGAACAAAGCCCCACTGTTGAGGAGCCACTAATGGCACTACATCATTAAAGTTAATAACATTGTGAATATTAGAGTGTTCACCACTGTTAGAAGCATCCAGATCAGACTTCAGTGCTCCTCTTGGAGCTTCAAAGGTGTAAACAAATAAATCCTTGTGCTTTAGCGAAACATTTGGCAAAGCATATCCATCGTTTAGAGCTCCGCCAACCATGTTAGCGGTAGCACCTCCACGACTATATCCAACTACCCACAATTTAATATCTCCAGTAATAGAATAATCTTCAATATACTTCTTTAAAAATTTAAGAACATTATCCCTTGCTTCTGTAAAACCTGCATGAGTACCAACATTACCAGTATTAAAATTACTGGCCCATTCACTTGCATAACCTCCACCACGGACAGCAAGTGCTATTAATGTATACTCTTTGTTATTATCCCTGACATCGGTTATTTTTTTATTTGCCGCCACTACACCAATTGAATTACGTGTTGGTCTATTGTTCCAGTAATCGTTTTGAGCAAAATCTTTAAAACCAATACCCTCAGTTTCTTTGCTGTAAGAACCTCCAGCAGTAAGAACCTCCCCTGTAAGTAGTTCACGGGCATTTTTGCTCTTATGTTTCCAAATGCTAGTATCATAACTTGACCATGTTGCTAACTCAAGGCATAATGACATTGTAGACAACTGATTATTATAGATGGTGGAGTCCTCTAAAAAGTATCCATCATCATAATGATATGTAGCCTCCGCATCATGGGTTTGAACTAACATTCCGGCAAATTTAAATTGACCTGTTTTCTTAAGAATATTTCCAGCAATCTTGCCAAACTGAAAATCCAACTCATCGGGATTAGTAACCTCATAATATCCTGCATTCTGTAAATCGTTCATAAAGCGACGAGCAAAAGTAAGATTATTTCCACTCAGGCTGTGAAAAAAGCCTAAGGCATATATGTAATATTTTTCTTTGAGTTCATGTGCTTTATCATACGCAGCATTAGCGTAATAATATCCATTTGAATAATCTGAACTGGTATAAGGTCCATTATAAGATTTGTTACCATTCTCAGGTAATCCGTCGGACATTAAAACGATGTTCTTAATCGCCCCCGGTACACTGACTTTTTCAAGCAATTGATCTGCAACAGCAAGAGCATCTTCATGATTAGTAGAACCGTTCGCATTTAGTGAGTTTATTTTATTGTTAAGTGTACTTATATCATTAGTAAAATCACAAATAATATTGCCTAATGTATTAAGAGAAACTATAGCGACATAATTATCACCTTCTGCCACCATGATTTGCTTACAGAAGTTCACAGCCGCTTGTTTTGTTCGTAAAATGGGTGTGTTTCTCATACTTCCTGACGTATCCAATACTAGCACTGAGTAGCGTGCAGTAGAAAATGATTTGCCTTGTGTTTCAGCGTTGACAATCGGTGTCATCATCAGAATCAACGAAATAATCACCAATACGCAAATGAAAGATTTTGCTGACTTTTTTAGTACTTTAAACATTATTAAATTCTCCCCCTAAAAAATAAAATATAATTTAAATCATTAGTGTTGCATAAAGTTTTTTGAAAAATTTCAACCGACACTTTCTGGTTGAAGTAATAGTATTTACCTGTAGAAATTACGAAAGCCCCTTTGTTAATATCAAGTGGGTTCGCAAGCAAGCAACCACATCCATTAACAAAGGAGCTAACAAACATGGCTAATTGTACTACAGTTTTTGAAACATTAACAGGCTTTTTACCAAAGAACATTCTGGAAAAAGCTATTAATGAAACAGGTGCTGAATATGGTACCAAAAAGTTCACTGTTCTTCGGCAACTTAATACGATGATGTATGCTCATCTGACTGAAACTACCGCTCTTAGGGATATTGAAGCTGGCATAATAGCTGACAAAAAGCTTCAGGAATACACAGGAACTATCAGCGCTTCACAAATATCTCGTGCAAATAGAGCACGTGACACAGTAATTTTTAAACAGATATTTGAGGCTTCTCTTGCTAAGCTGAAGAAGCATGACGGAATACGAATCATACCAGGAAGTTGGGGAATGCTTAAGGCACTTGACTCAACCACTGTAAGTCTTTGCATATCTTTATTTCCCTGGGCAAAATATCGAGATAAAACTGCGGCAGTTAAGATTCATACCCTCTACGATATACTTCTTGGGTGCCCCGAAAGTATTGTGATGACTGAAGGTATTATTCATGACAAAGAGAAAATGAAAAACTTTGTCAAAGAACCAGGCATAACATACCTTTTTGACCGAGCATACCTTGACTACAAAGAATTTGATAGATACTGCAGGGAAGGAATCTTCTTTGTATCAAGGCTTAAGAAAAACGCCATCATGAAGGTTATGAATGAGAGCGCTGTTCTTAAAGGTGAGTCTGTTTTATCTGACAAAGAAGTTATCCTTGGGGGTCAAAGTACTCAAATGCAGCATCCTATCAGGGCTATCCAAGTAATTGACTCATCAAACGGTGAATTATTTTATATAATTACAAACCGTTTTGATCTCACTGCGGAAGAAATCGCCCAGATATACCGTTTAAGGTGGACTATAGAAACCTTCTTCAAGTGGATCAAACAGCACCTTAAAATCAAGAAGTTCTTCGGAACCAGCTTTAATGCTGTGCTTAACCAGGTTTACTCTGCACTTACGCTTTATTGTTTATTGCTACTAATGCATATCCTGGTAGGTACTAAACATAACTTCTTAAAGACAGTAAGGCTTATTGCCAAAGGTCCTTGGAACACCCTTTTACAGCTTCAAGAGGACTTGAGCCCTAAAAGGCCTCCACCTAAAGTTAAGCGAAAACGGTTCAATTGGAAACAAGAATTTGAAACTGTACTACGAACGTATAAAGTCAGCTAATCGTATTAAGTTTTTTAATTTTTTAGTGCTTGGGCTTAGGTGGTCCCCCCCTTTTCTCTAGCATTTGGCAGAATATCCTTCTATGTGAAGGCTATTCCAGCAAATTATTTACATTGACTTTTTATTATAAATTTAATGCAACGCTAATGAATTTAAATGTATAAATAGCTTAGGTTGTTTTTAAACCCAAAGCTTTATTTTAATGCTCTTATGTCTTAAACTTTAAATATCCTTATAATTATCTGATATAACAAATAAGCATCTTCTAACAATAAAACGTAAAACATAGCGTAGCGAGCTGTCAAAATACTGAATACGGAACTACTGATTTAGTCTTGCACAAGAACATAGAGTTCACCATTTCCTTTGGATATCTTAGTCTCTCTCTTTAGACAAAATGCAGGACGAACTCCGTTTAAGTATTCTCCTTCTGGTCCATTGATTCCACCAACATCAATTGAACCATCAGCAATCACACTGCATACAGCATCTGCATATCCTGAATTAGCGGTTCTAAGCCACCAACTTCCGACTTGACCATTTTCATAATACGCAATACGATTTGACTCTTTAGCAAAGTATTCCAAGGGTTCACCTTCTTTTAGATTTGTTCTTGAACCACTATTTCGATTCATCTCTGTAAAGGAAAGCAAAAATACTTTGCGATTAATAGATATAGTATCTTTGCCACCGCCATCAAGACTATTTATATCCGTAATAACTATTGTACTATTTAAAATGGTGTTTCTTAGCTTCGAAGTAAATCTATTGATAAATTCTTCATTGAGATATTTATCTATTTCGCTGTCTTCATAATACCCCGAATTCTTTTTAGCAATATTGTATTTCCTCGGCTCATCAAGCAGACACTCTCTTAAAAGCAAGCAATCACCATTATAATCATCCGTCAAAATTAAGTACGGAACAATCTTGCCATTTTCCTCTATGCCAATTCTATAGGATGAATTTTTAGTTCGATTATATGCTATATCTTGTAATGTAACTTCTTTATTGTCCAAAAGTTTATCTCTCCCTTTCGTATTTTGGTTGTTTAGCATACAACCAG